>Ga0214472_10000015_pt1 | contig 267956 bp, 246 predicted proteins | sample RVTome_6_FD_207662 | JGI IMG/M metagenome (GOLD analysis project Ga0214472, IMG submission 207662) | Soil microbial communities from uranium-contaminated site in the Upper Colorado River Basin, Wyoming, United States - RVT140D175 | ecosystem: Environmental > Terrestrial > Soil > Contaminated... | reverse complement strand
CTCAACGCCGATGCCTTCAATGACATCGCCGATGTCAGAACCGAGATCGACGTCGAGGTCAAGATCCAGATCCGAGTCCAGGTCAATGTCGGAACCGTCGCCGATGTCGGAACCGTCGCCGATGTCGAGGTCAAGATCCAAATCCGAGTCCAGGTCGTCGTCGGGACCGTCGCCGGTATCGGGACGTTCGTCAGAGTCGGGGCGGGTTGTCTCCAAGATCTGCTCAACCTCACGGTGGAGTTCATCGAGACGCTCACCGGTGTAATTCGATCCTTTAGAAGCAGCCGCTTGGATCTTGGTGCCATCAACCGCTACCCGACCCACATCAACCAAACCCCGCTCGGCACACGCCTCGAGTACCTGAACAAACAACAACCCAAGCACATCATCAATCAACACCCGGAACCGGGCAATCGTCGAATGATCCGGAGTCATCCCCCCACAGATCGCCTGATAAGCCACATCCCGACGACACGCCGCCTCCAACTCCCGTGCCGAACGTTTCCCCTCGCAATACCCAAACACCAACAACGTCAACATCATCGCCGGATCAAACGCCGGACGACCCCCCTGACCCTCATCCACCCGATACAGGTCATAGATACTCGACAAATCAAGACCGGCAACCACCTCGATCACCGTCCACACCAACTCGCCGTCCCCCAACAACTCACGATATGACGTCGCCAAAAAGAAAGACTGATCACGATCCGGAACCAGAAACAAAGAAGCCATACCCCACTCTCACACAAACCCGCCCCCAACGCGAGCACCCCCCAAGGTAATGCGACACTTCCTCCAGGGGGACGAGGAGCGCAGCGACGGAGGGGTAGCCACGGCATTGTCCCCCTTCCAGGGGGACGAGGAGCGCAGCGACGGAGGGGGTGGCTGTGGTCTCCCAGCTATGAACAAGGCCCTCATCCCCCTTCGCTGCGCTCGGGTACTTCTCCCGGAGGGAGAAGAATGCGTGGCTCATCCCCCCTCGCTGCGCTCGGGTACTTCTCCCAGAGGGAGAAGAATGCGTGGCTCAGTGGTCTCCCAGCTACTAAGCCGAGCGCTCTCTGGCTTCGGTGGAGCTGAGGTCCTGGACCGGGATGAGAGTCGGATTGACCTTTTGGCGGACGACTTCCTCGTCGATGACGACCCGGGCGATGTCGGTGCGCGAGGGCAGCTCATACATGGTGTCGAGCAACACCTCTTCCATGATGGCACGCAGACCACGGGCACCGGTTCCCCGGTTCACCGCCTGTTCGGCAATCGCCACGAGTGCAGCGTCGGTGATGACCAGCTCAACCCCGTCCATCTCGAAGAACTTGATGTATTGCCGGGTCAGCGCGTTCTTTGGCTCCTTGAGCACACGCACGAGGGCATCGAGGTCCAGATTCTCCACCGTCGTCACAACGGGCAGCCGTCCGATGAACTCCGGGATGAGACCGTACGCAATCAGATCCTCAGGCATCACTTCGGTGAAGATCTCGGTATCTGAGCGTTTGTCGAGCGACCGCACCTCGGCTCCGAAACCAACGGAGTTCTTGCCAACACGCTTGCGAATGACATCCTCGAGACCCGCAAACGCACCGCCACAGATAAAGAGCATGTTGGTGGTATCGATCTGGAGAAACTCTTGATGCGGGTGCTTGCGCCCACCCTGGGGTGGCACTGAGGCAACAGTTCCTTCGAGGATCTTGAGCAGAGCCTGCTGCACACCCTCACCGGAGACGTCGCGTGTAATCGAGGGGTTTTCCGCTTTCCGGGCGATCTTGTCGATCTCGTCGAGGTAGATGATCCCGGTTTCTGCGCGCTTTATGTCGAAGTCTGCAGCCTGGATCAGCTTGAGCAGGATGTTCTCGACGTCTTCGCCGACATAGCCGGCTTCGGTGAGCGCCGTTGCGTCCGCGATGGCAAACGGTACGTTGAGCCGTCGTGCCAGAGTCTGCGCCAGCAAGGTCTTGCCGACACCGGTAGGCCCAACCATGAGGATGTTGGACTTCTGGAGCTCTACGTCGTCGTCCTTTGCCTTCTGCCCGGCACGGACCCGCTTGTAATGGTTGTAGACGGCGACAGAGAGCACCCGCTTGGCCTTCTCCTGGCCGACAACGTACCCGTCGAGGAACTCGTAGATCTCGTTGGGCTTCGGAAGTTCGGCGAAGCTGACCTCTTCGGTGTCGGCCAGTTCTTCCTCGATGATCTCGTTGCACAGCTCGACACACTCGTCACAGATGTACACACCCGGGCCCGCAATGAGCTTGCGGACTTGTTTCTGCGACTTGCCGCAAAAACTGCACTTGAGGAGTTCGCCGCCTTCATACTTGGCCAAGGTGTTCTCTCTTCCCTACCCGCTGACTGCCTCTAGCGTACGCCGTGAGAGTACCTCGTCAACAACCCCGTAGTCCTTTGACTCGACACCACTCATCCAGTAGTCGCGTTCTGTGTCATCCGAGACCCGTTCCATATCCTGCCCCGTGTGCTTGACGAGGATCTCGTTGATCTCGTGACGGGTCTTGAGGATCTCCCTGGCGTGGATCTCGATGTCGGACGCTTGACCAGCCAAACCTGAGATGTGCGGCTGATGCAACATCACCCTGGAATGGGGCAACGCGTAACGCTTGCCCTTCGCACCACCGGCAAGAAGCACCGCTGCGGCGGAAGCGGCCAGACCCATGCAATAGGTAGCCACATCGGCCTTGATGAATTGCATCGTGTCGTAGATGGCCATCAACGCGTACGTGGAGCCGCCCGGCGAGTTGATGTAAATCGAGATGTCCTTGTCAGGATCCTCGCCTTCGAGATGCAGCAACTGGGCCATGATCACGTTGGCGACACCATCATCGATAGGGGTACCGAGAAACACAATGCGGTCCTTGAGGAGGCGGCTGTAGATGTCGAAAGCACGCTCCCCACGGGGGGTGTTCTCAACGACGGTCGGCACCAGATAGCTCATGGTTCTCCTATTCCTCCTCGGTGTCCTCTTGTGTCACAAGTTCGTCATCCTCAGCCGCGCTGTCGTCTGTATCGTCGGCAATCGCCGGCGGCCTTAGGTCGATGTGCTCGCCCTCGTCGTCGATTGCCTCGGCCGAGTCGACGATCCGATCAAGGGCCTTGCGTCGAAGGATATCACTGGTCAGCACATCTACTCGACCACTGGCAACCAGCGACTCTTTGAGAGTCACCGCGTCCTGGTTGGCGTCCTCCGCCATAGAGGCAATTGCTTGGTCCAATTCCCCGTCGGCAAGTTCCAGTCCGTCTATAGCAACGACGCTGTCAAGCAGGATACGGGTCCTGAGAGTCCGCTCGGACCGGCTCTTCAACTCGTCGACGAACTGTTGCTCGCTCTGTCCGGTGATTCGCAGGTAGTTGGCGAAGTCGAGACCCTGCTGCTCGAGCGTATGAGCAAGGTTGTGAAACGCCGCTTCGAGCTCTGCGTCGATGAGCGCCTCGGGCATCTCGAACCCAAGCTCGCTCGAGATCTCATCGAGCAGCCGATCCCGAAACACCCTGTCGGCCGCATCCAGCTTCATGATCGAGAGATTTGTTCGGATCCGGTTGGTGAGCTCCTCGATCGAGTCAAACTCCGAGACGTCCGAGACCCACTCGTCGGTTACCTCCGGGAGTCGCTTGGCACGCACACCCTTCACAAGCACCTTGAGGGTGGCCTCCCTTGCCTCGTCCTCTCCAAAGCCTGGAGGAAGTGTGCCGGGACCCTCGCGTATATCACCGATCGATGCCCCGCCGAGTATGTCGTCGAGACCGGGTATGAAGGAGTGGGAACCGACCTCGTAGAGGAGATCGTCGGCGGTTGCCTCCGGAACATCCTGACCTTCCACCGCCGCAGATATGTTGATCATCACGAAGTCGCCGGTGTCGGCCGGGCGGGCTACGTCTTCGAGCTCTGCGTACTGGTCGCGCAACCGATCGATCTGAGAGGTTATTTCCTCATCCGTGACCACCGGGGACTCGACGGTGATCTTGCGCCCGCTGAAGTCCGGCACCGCATCGAGGACGGGCCACAACGTGACCTTGATGTCGACGTCGACTCCGCCGTCTTGTGCGTCGCGGACGGCTTCGACCCTGGGCGGAGTCGCCGGCTGGAGCTCGGCTTCGTCGATGGCCGGGCCCACGAGCTCCGGAAGCGAGTCGTCGATAGCCTCGTTGCGTAGGGTGGCTGCTCCGACCATCCGCTCCACAATCGAACGAGGAGCCTTGCCGGGCCGGAAACCCTTGATCCGCATGGACTTGGAGAGCTTCCTTGCCGCCTTGTTCTTGGCGGACTCGAGTTCTTGCTCTTCGAGCCGGATCGTGAGGATCCGCTCGAACGGACCCGCCTCTTTTATGTCGGTTTGCACGGAAGCTCCTAGGTGTTGATGAGACGGCCGTGCCGGCGCCATCTGTTTACGGCGCCGGCTCCGGCGAGTGGGGTGGCCGACGGGATTTGAACCCGCGACTTCCTGGACCACAACCAGGTGCTCTGCCTAACTGAGCTACGGCCACCATGGAGCGGATCTCTCCGCTTTTACGGTTTCAACGGGCCGGCCTGCCGGGCCGCCGAAACCACCTGTGTACCGGTGTGCCCGGCACACGGCGCCCCCGGAAGGATTCGAACCCTCGACCAAGAGCTTAGAAGGCTCCTGCTCTGTCCCCTGAGCTACGGGGGCACACCGAGGACGCCGAAGGATAGACACATTGCTATCACCGGCGTCCACTCGAGCGGATGACGGGAGTCGAACCCGCGTAACCAGCTTGGAAGGCTGGGGCTCTACCACTGAGCTACATCCGCGTCGAAGCCATGAGATTACCCCCGTGAGATTACCCCGGTGAGATTACCCCGGTTTGGCGAGATTCACGACCCGACCGCCGCTTGGATCCACGGATTGGCGGGGAGGAATCGCTCGATTTCGCAATATGCCCGAGGGATCTCGAGCTTTGGCTGTTCACCGAAACAGGAGAGAGGTCTGTGAGCGCAAAATGTCGGTGGTAGGACCTATCGAGCGATCCGACAATCTGCAACCGTGGATTCAGGCGCCGATAGGGTGGCTACATGCCTGCGAGCGGCGACTGCGAACTGATCACCACCGGCTTTTGGGGCCAACCGGTCAACGCGATCAGTTCGCTTGCGCTCGTTGTCATCGGGATCGGGCTGCTCCGACGCAGACCAGTACTCGGGTGGCTGGCGGTCGCTGCCGGTATCGGATCGTTTCTCTACCACGGACCGATGCCCTCGTGGAGTGAGTGGGCACACGACACGACGCTCGCCGGTCTGCTCATCGGCCTGATGCTGGAGACCAGAGCTGTTGCGTTGCTCCGCTCACTGACCCTTGTTGGCGTCGGTTTCGCAGTGTTTCCTGCCGGCGCCGAACCGGTGACCCTCCTGATCGCCGTCGCCGCTGCCATCGCCCTCGTCGTAACCCGGCGGCCCCGGTGGCGGCGGACCACGATATCGGCGGGCACCGTGTTGCTCGTGGCGGGATCAATCGGTGTGCTGTCACGTAGTGGCGGCCCACTTTGCAGCCCCGAGTCGCTGGTGCAGGGGCATGCGTTCTGGCACGTCGGAGCCGCCATCGCCTTGTGGCTCTATGGCTCGGCGGTGCCCGGATTTCATCAGCCGAGCGTGACGTCCACAGCGAAAGATCCTTCGGAATAGTCAACGGAATCAGCGACCGCCGCCGCCGTGAGGTCTGTCTCGGCGCTACGCACGAGCGAGCGCTCAGTGGTAGAACACACGACCCTCAACCCGGCCACCGGCGTACGCATCGACACCTTTGCTTCAGATTTCACCCGACGAACCGCAGTGAGCACGTCGCTGGTGAGGTTGATCACGCCGCGATCCCCGCTCCGACCACTCAGCTCGTCGCCGTTTGGCCAGGGCGCCCGGTGTACCGAACCTGTCCTCCACCAGCTCCACACCTCTTCGGTGACAAACGGGAGGAACGGCGCAAACAAGCGCAAATACACACTTAGGGCCACCTGGAGGGCAGCGTGGGCGGAGCCCGCACCCTCCCCATCGCCATATGCGCGACTCTTGACCAGCTCCAGGTAGTCGTCGGTCCAAAACCAAAACGACTTCTCGGTGACATCGAGAGCACGTGCATAGTCGTAGTCGTCGAAGGCCGAGGTGGCTTGCTCGATGGTGTCCCCAAGATGGGCGAGCATCGATCTGTCCAGCGGCTCTGAGATGTCGCGAGGGGCGGCATCACCGGCGAAGCCGAGTACGAACCGTGATGCGTTGAGGATCTTGATGGCGAGCCTGCGCCCGATCTTCATTACACCTTCGTCCAGGGCGGTGTCGACCCCCGGACGCCCGTTGCATGCCCAGTACCGGATCGCCTCGGCACCGTATTGCTCGATCAGCGGCTTCGGTGTAATCACGTTGTCCTTCGACTTCGACATCTTCTTCCTGTCGGGGTCGAGGATCCATCCGTTGATAGTGGCGGTGTGCCAGGGCAGCAGCCCGTGCTCCTGATGAGATCGGGTCACGGTGGCAAAGAGCCAGGTTCTGATGATCTCGGGGCCCTGGGGGCGCTGGTCCATAGGAAAGACCCGCTCCCACAGGTCCGCGTCGTCGTCCCAGTGCCCTGCGATCTGTGGGGTGAGCGACGACGTTGCCCAGGTGTCCATGACGTCGGGGTCGGCGGCAAATCCACCCGGTTGGTCGCGGTGTGTCTCATCGTATCCAGGGGGGATGTCGGTCGTCGGGTCGATGGGAAGCTGGTCGGGAGTCGGAAGGATCGGATCGTCGTACCCGATCTCCCCGTCGGCGGCGATCGGGTACCACAGAGGCATGGGAACCCCGAAATACCGCTGTCGTGAGATCAGCCAATCACTGTTGAGACCCTCAACCCAGTGGCGGTAACGCACTGCCATGAACTCCGGCACCCACGTCAGCTCGGTACCGCGATCGAGGAGCCGCCTGCGTAGGTCTTGGTCGATCCCGCCGTTGCGGATGTACCACTGCCGGCTCGAGACGATCTCGAGCGGTCGCTCCCCCTTCTCGTAGTACTTGACGGCGTGGGTTATCGGCCGTGGTTCACCTTCGCTTGCCCCTGCCTCGTCGAGCAACTCGACGACCTTGCGTCTCGCCTGTCTTGGGTACAGGCCGGCAACCAACGCATACGCGGCAGCGCCGGTGTTGCCGATCCACTTGGGGGTATCGGGCTGGAACCTCCCATCTCGCTGTATCACCGTGCGAGTGGGGAGCTGCAGCTCACGCCACCAGATGACGTCTGTGGTGTCACCAAACGTACAAACCATGGCGATCCCCGTGCCTTTGTCCGGCTCGGCCAACTCGTGACCCACGATCGGGACGTCGATGCCGAACACCGGGGTTGTCGCCTTCAGCCCGAGCAGACGCTGGTAGCGCTCGTCGGCCGGGTGAGCGACCAGCGCCACACACGAGCACAACAGCTCGGGACGGGTCGTGTCGATGTGCACCTTCGATCCATCGGGCAATCCAAACTCGACCCGGTGGTACGTCCCGCGGTCTTCGCGATCCTCGAGCTCGGCCTGGGCGACTGCCGAGCGGAAGTCGACGTCCCACAACACGGGGGCTTCTCGGGTATAGGCCTCACCACGATCGAGGTTACGCAGAAAGGCTTTCTGTGAGGTGCGTTGACTGTGGTCGTCAATTGTGGCGTAGGTCTGCGTCCAATCCACCGAGAGCCCCAGCATGCGCCAGAGGTGCTCAAAGACCTTCTCGTCCTGCTCCGTGAGCACATGACACAGCTCGATGAAGTTCCGCCGGCTGATTTGTAGCGGTGGGTCGTGGGCTTTGTCCGGTGGAGTAAAGGCGGGGTCGTAGCGAACCGACGGATCACAAAGGACGCCGTAGTGGTTCTGTACCCGACGCTCAGTCGGAAGACCGTTGTCGTCCCAACCCATCGGGTAGAAGACCTCACTGCCGGCCATCCGCCGGTAGCGGGCGTGAGCGTCGGTCTGCACGTACCCGAAGACCGAGCCCATGTGGAGTGAGCCCGACACCGTCGGTGGTGGCGTATCGATCGAGTAGATCTCGTCGCGAGTCTTAGAACGGTCGAAGCGATAGGTGCCCTCACGCTCCCATATCCGGTCCCATTTCTGCTCGAGACCCTCGAGGCTGGGACGCTCGGGGATGTTCCGTGCCATTGCGCCGTGACTCTCCATACCGGCGGGACTATAGGGATCGGTTTGTGCACTGTGGATGTCACCGGCGGATGTCACCGGCGGATGCCACCGGCGGATGCCACCGGTGGATGTCACAGTGGGCACGTTCGCAAGCCGAGAGGGGCTCCACACCGGCTATGGGGCGCCCCACGAATCAGCGAGCCGGGCGCCGGTCGGCGACGCCCCGGCCGCGTCAACGGCCGAAGATGCCCGGACTCATCTCAGCCCTTGGCCGGGTCGGTGAGTCTGACGATGAGTATCGACGCATCGTCTACGTGGTCGCCTTGCGGGCGCGCCTCCAACATGCGATCGGCAAGCTCGACGATGTTGCTGCCTGTATCGGCGATTGCCCCGCCGGCGAGCTTGTGTATCGCGTCGAGAACATCGACGCCCGGGCTCTCGACGAGACCGTCGGTGAACAACACGAGAGCATCCCCGCCGCCAAAGCTCACCACCCGCTCGCTGCGGCTTCCCTTGACGTCAACTCCAACGGGCACATCTCCGCCTTCGTAGAGGACCTCCGTTGCACCGTCCTTACGGCGAATCACACCCGGCACGTGACCGGCGCGGCTGTAAATGAGCGAGTGTGAAGGTACATCGAGCACGGCGTAGAAGACCGTGGTGAGGTGAGGTCGATTCACCGACTCATCGAGTTGCTCTAGCTGATACGCCGGACCGCCCGCCGAGGACCGGGCGAAGGCCCGGATCATGTTGCGCAGTTCCGCCATCATCGCGACCGTATCGGCGCCGTGCCCTGCAACGTCGCCGATCACGATGGCAAGACGCCCATCGTGGTCACGAAATATGTCATACCAATCACCTCCCGCACCCGACACCGCCGCCGGGACATATCGAGCCTCGACCTCGATGCCGTCGATGTTCGGCAGGGCGTCGACACCAAACCAACGCAAGAGTCCGTCTACTAGTCGCCGGTGGTCTCGGAGCGCCCGGACCCGCCCGCGTGATGCAACCACCGCACTCCACGCCGCAAGCAGAACGAGAACAAACAGCACGCCGGCCGTTACCGATGTGATGATCGTCATTAGCCGCGCGCTCCCGGCGCGACCCGATGCCTGATCCCTGATCTCGTCGTTGATCGGCGACGCAACAGCGAAGACCTCGTCCATTTGGCGGCTCGCCAGATCATGCCACTCGTCGGCATCGATCGCCGCCGCGGGACCGTCGCTGTACAGCCTGGTGATGGCGTTGTTGACCGACTCTGTGACAGATGATGTGGAAAGGGCACGCACCCGTTCGAGATTGTCGCCGACGAGCAGTGTGGCCGCGTTCGCCGCCGCCACCGTGTATTCGCGTGAATACAGGCCGATCTGAAGCCTCGTCTCCGCCTCGATCGACAACCGACCCGCGAGCACCGACATCACGAGCGCCCGGCGTTGGCTCAAGGCATCCGCGGCATCCACGAGCGATAGGGAGGCACGTCTGAGACGCAACTCGTCGGCATCGATCGCGAGCAGGGAGAGCTCCCCCAAACGCTGCTGGACCTGGGCCACAAAGCCGCTGTACAAATCTACGGTGACCGCATCGTCGGCCTCCAGGGACACAACCGTCTGGCGTACCTGCTCGAGCGATCTCACATCAAGCCGTGTCGCATCGATACCGTCGTCGCGTGGTGCGTTCAGCTCCCTGACCCGCGCCGAGAACTGATCTAGTGCCGCATCCGTCTCAACAAAGCGGTCCGCCAGCGCATCGAGAACCTCAGGATCGCCGGTCGCAAGGGCAAGACCGGCAAGCCCGAGCTCATGCTCCAATGCTGCCAATAGCGTAAAACCGGCATCCGACACTGCAACGACTTCCACGGCGTTGCGTGCATCGCGTGAGCGGATGGTCGACTGGCGGATGATCACAAGGGAGGCCGCGCATAGCCCAACAAGCACCAGTGCCCCGAGAAGCGTCACCGTTCCGGGCGTGCCTAGGCGCTCGGCCAATCGAGCCATCCCTCGTGCATCATTTCGGGACGAACCCTGAGGACTCACCGCCCGAACCCTACCGGTCGTCGGTGTTTTGTGATGGCGATCCTACGAGCCTCGAGACTCCCCACCGGCTGGAGACCGCCCACCGACCCGGAATCGAATGCCGCCGTCACCGGTCACCGTCAGGTCTTTGGCTATCCGGGAGAGGACGAGCTGCCCGAAAGAACCGAATGAGTCCGACCAGCGCGGTGGCGGCCACTCCCCCGACGTGGGTTCACCGTGCATCGATACGACGACACCGTCCCCGGCACCGTCCCCGGCACCGTCCCCGGCCCGCAGCGTGCATCGAATCTCGGGCACGCCGACCCCGATGAGCATCGCCGCAGCCTCCGACACAGCGAGTCTGACATCGTCAATCTCGTCATAGGGAAGGCGAAGGGTCCTACCCATGTCGCTCGCGACAAGACGCAGGACACGTAACGATTCTCTCTCGCCCGGAACAACCACGACCACCGAATCAGCACTCACAAGGGGATTCTACAAGCGCCGGGCGGCCGCATCGATGTTGACGCCGCAACGGGACCCGAGATCGGCAGACTCCATGTGGTATCACACAAACGCACCTGCGCTAGCATGCGCTTCGCCGATCTGAACGGATGTGACGATGTCCGAATTCTCGTACTCGATTGATAGGGACGGCCCACACCCTGTGCTCTTCCTCTCGGGCGACATCGATCTCGCCGCCGTTGGTGACCTGGAGACGGGGCTGGACACAGCGAGTGCGGGCGACGTCGACGTGTTGGTGCTCGATATGAGCGAGGTGACTTTCATCGACTCGTCCGGGCTGCGAGTCCTGTTTGCCGCCAACGACCAGTTCAGAGCCGTAGCGAGGAGTCTCGAGATCCGCCGGCCATCCGCTGCCGTCATGCGTCTTCTCGAGATAACGGGCACGGAAGCGATGATGACTATCGACAGCGAGCCCTGACGCAGACTTCACCGTCGTTGACCTCACAGCCGATCTCACAGTCGTCGACGCCAAGGTCTTGTCTTCGCTTTCCCACATGAGTCTGCCGTGTTCGATTTTGGGGTTCAACCCCGGGTGATGCTCTCGGGCTGGGGGTGGTCCGTCTACTCTGCACCCTCTACGGGAACGGACTCGAAAGCATCGCAGACACCTTAACTACCCCTCCCCTCATCGGTTTATACCTCTCCCGGTTCGGGTACAGCGATGATGTCCCACCGATGATGTCCCACCGATGATGTCCCACGTAATGATGTGCCACGGGGTAAACCACCCCGTGACGAGGCACGAGTCTCCGACGAGCAACGCAAACGCATGATGAAAAGCGGAGAAGACCGGCAACGTCGATCATTGGGAACCACCGCGACGAGCGCGAGCAGAGAAGTGGCCCGCGTCCGCCGTTCCGTCGAGTCCGTCGCGGCATGTCGAAGACGTTGCTCAGATATGCTGCACCAGATTCCGTCGACAGCCCCGATCCCCGTATCGCCATGAGCGCTCCACCGCCCGGGGCGGATCATGCACAGGGTCACCGTGGCCGCGCCAGGGTCATCGCCCTGGCACTTGTGATCATCGGGTTGGCCACAGCAGCGCCGCTGTTGCTTCGGGGCGAGCCTCCCCTCCCGCTCGGTCTGCTTCGTCTCGAGCCCGCAGGTCCCGCCCGCCCACCGGAGTTGCCACCGTTGTGGGAGCACTTCTCGTCATTGATTGTGGTCGAGCAGCTAACGGGACCCGGATCTCCCAACCGCACCTATGAGCGATGGAACGTCGGAGGGACCGACCTTGGCCATACGTTCTATCACGAGGGCTCGCTGTACATGGTCTTTGGCGACACCTACGGACGCGAGAACGGTGATTGGCGGTCAAACACGATGGCGAGGATCGCCGATCTCGACTCGCCGGAGTCGGGAATCGACTTTGAGGACTTCATCACCGACGAGTCAGGCCGGGCACGTGAGCTGCTGTCGTCACGCAAGGTCTATTGGGTCGAACGCACCGTGATCCCAACAAACGGGACGTCGGTTGGCGAAAGGATGTATCTCCACTACATGTCCGTGCAGCGTTGGATCGGGTCGGGAAGATGGCGCATCAACCACGCCGGGCTGGCCTACTCCGACGACGATGGGCATACGTGGACGAAGACAGGGCCTCTGTGGGGGGAATTCACCAACTTCGCCCAGGTAGCGTTCGTCCGTGACACCGTCGAATCGGATTACGTGTACCTCTTTGGTATCCCGTCGGGCCGCTTCGGAGGGGTGCGTATCGCCCGCGTCCCGGAAGAGGGTCTGCTCGATGTGCGGAGATACACCTATTGGGACGGTAGCGATTGGAGCCCGCGCGAAGCCGACGCCACCACCGTCGTTTCCGGGCCGGTGGGTGAGCTGTCGGTTGTCTGGAATGAATTCCTCGATCAATGGCTGATGATGTACTTGAGCGAGCCGCTGCATGCGATCGTCGTTCGAACCGCGGACAGCCTGACAGGTCCGTGGAGCGACGAGCGCCTCATCACCACCGCACGCGATCACCCACAGCTGTACGCCCCGTTCATCATCCCGTTCCCGTCGGACGAACCGGACGTCTTCTTCACCATGTCACGGTGGGACAGCTACAACGTCTTTTTGATGCAACTCGAAATGCAATGAGACGCGATCACCCATCGTCATTGAGTAAGACCCGGAAGTCGAGCTGCATCGCCGGGCCAACGTTGAGGGCATCGGCATAGAGCAACTCCTCATCGCCGGAGACCCAGTCGCGATAGGCGATGTATTCATGATCGAGCCACAGCGGCAGGGTGACCACCGTCTCAGCGTACATGCGCAGGATCGTGTCATATAGATCCGTCCGCGCCGCCGGATCGGTCTCCTCGGCGGCCGTCTCGACGAGATCGCTCAGTCCGGGGGCGTCCTCGGCTAGACGCTCCCCACTTCCGCCCAGACCACCGCTGAGCACGAAGGGGGCGATATAGTTGTGCGGGTCCGGGTAGTCGTACAGCCAGCCCAGCAGGGCCATGTTGTAACTGCCACCGACCACATCCCCCCCATAGGTGTTCCACGGCTGCGCCGTGACGGTGACCTCTGCGAGCCCGGTAGCCTCGATCTGGGTTTCGAGCTCTTCGATTGCACCAACAACATCGATCCCGTAACGCTCGGGAGGATACGCAAGCTCGAGGACCGCAGGTTCTTGTTCGGTGAAACCCGCGTCGCTGAGGAGCTCGATCGCCCGCGCCGTGTCGGGCGAGTCGTATACCGAGGCAAACGGATCGGCTGATGATTCGAAGCCGGGAGGAATCGGCGAGAAGGAAGCCTCATTCGTCACACCAGCCATGGCATCGATCAGCTTCGATCGATCGACCAACACGGCAAGAGCGCTGCGAACCCGCGGATCGTCGGTGGGCTCGCGTGCGTGGTTGAGGACGACGAAGAACAGCGTCCCGCCGGGTACCTCACCGATGGCGACCTCGTCGGCGCCATCGAGCCGGGGGTCTCCAGGGTCAATGCCACGCCATGCGACGTCGATGCCATCGTTTAGGAGCGCCCCGGTCAGCTCATCGGTTGACGCAAAGTAGTCGATGACGATCCGGCCGATCGGAGGCGACTCGCCGTAGTAGTGCTCGTTACGCTCCAAGACGATTTCTCTCTCGGAACGTTGCTCAACAAACCATGGTCCGACCCCATATACCGGCGGCGTAGGCTCGGGCTCGGGCTCGTCGTCCGGAAAGGCGTCGGGGTGAACCGGCAGATATGCGGCGCCCGAGACGACGGTGGGAAAGAACGCATACGGCCGGCGCAGATGGAAGACTACGGTGACGTCATCGGTGGCTTCGACCGATTCGACGTAGGACGAAACCAGATCCGAACCGTCCGCACCCAGACGCACAACACGGTCGATGCCCTCGACATAAAGCTGTGCGGTGAGCTCGAGACCGTCGGCGAATCGAACGTCGGGCCGCAGAGTGAACGTATAGGTCCGCCCCTCGTCTGTTACCACGGGCATGTCCTCTGCGATGCCGGGAACGAGTGTCCCATCACCCGGGCGCCTGACGAGCAGCCCATCTCCGGTCGCATGGAGCAACTCCCAATCCGTCAGTGTGAACGCCATGGCCGGGTCGAGGCTGGATACCGGGACAACCGACCCGACGCGTAAGGTGGGCAGATCGGAAGGTGAAGCTGGCAGATCGGCAGGGACGGTCGTCGGCGGGTCAGCTTGGCTTGCTGCGGTGGTCGTCGTGACTGCCGGCGATGGATCGGCGGCTGTTGGGCTGGGCGACGGTGCATCGGTGCACGAGGCGACCAGAACCGCCAGTAGAGCCATCACCAGGAACTTGCGCATCTCGGGAGTGGCCTTACCCCGCCGACACTGCCCCCAAACCCGGCGCTCGGTTTGAAAACCCGACGGGGGCGGGTAACTACATGGTCGTCGGATCCCGACCAGGGAAAAACTCGACTCGAGGAGACCGAGGTGGCGCAAGGATCCGAGGGATCGTGCCACGATTCCACCACACAGCAGGATGTCTGGTCCACATGACCTTTCGCCGCGCCGTCGCCCTGCTTGGCCGGTCCATTGTCGTTGGAGGATTTGCCGGTGTCGTAGCCGGTGCTCTGCTGTTCCTTGTGTTCGGATTCATCGGGCTCGTGGGTGGCGACTTTGCGACAAGGATCAGCAACGGTTGGGACGCCGCCGTTCAAATCGGCCTGCGGCGTGGGCTGTTTGTCGGCGCCGGGGTGGCCGCCGCTCTAGCCTGCGTCCTGGTCGCCTGGTCGGCGGTTTGCGGAGAGCCCGATCCACGAAGAACACGACCGTGGCTGACGGGCGCGGCTGCTCTGATCGTGATTGCGGCAAACCTTCCGGCGGTCCGCCGCTACCAGTCATGGAACCTGGTGACCACCGCCACAATCGCCTTCGTCGCCCTCCTGACATCAGCCGCGGTGTGGCTGGTTGCACCCTGGATCCTCAGATCGCTCGACCGAGGCTCGACACGAGCACGTATCGGATCTGACCGGGCGGGGTAAGGGTGCTCGCATGTTTGCCAAAGCCAGATACCTCACGATCGTCTGGATGCTCCTTGCCGGCCTGTCCGCCTGCAGCGTCCCCGACATCGCGGAGGGCGACCTCGAGGTCACGTCCGGCCCGGCTCCAGCCGATGCCACCACCGCCACCGTCCGCTTCGTCATGGAGGAACCCTCAACGGCCGTGGTCACCGCTGTCGACGAAAGCGGACACGGCACACGTGTCACGTCCCCCGAATTGGACGCCGGCAACGCTGAGGTGACTGTGTTCGGCCTCGACCCCGGCACCGAGTACACCGTCTCGGTCGAGATACCGGGCCGGACGGGGAAGACGACGTTGCGGACCGGTGAGCTTCCCGAAGATCTCCCGCCGATCACAGTGACCAGCGACCCATCGCAGATGGAACCGGGTCTCACACTCTTCGATGCGATCCCACTGGGCGCCGGGACGGGTGATAACGCGACGGACGACGGCTACCTGATTGCCGTCGATGCCGACGGACGGATCGTCTGGTACTACCGCCAAACCCACAGTATTCAGGATGTGAGACGCACGGCTACAGGCGAGTTGCTGTTCATCAACTTTGAAACGGGTGCAAAGCTCCTCGACCCATCGACGGGGGCGGTCGTCGAGTGGGCAGGAACCACAGCCCTCGAAACAGCCCCGCGCGATTCGCACGGTCGTCCTTACGCCGGCACGGCCGCGATCTCGGTCGAGACCGACCAGATGCACCATGAGATCATCGAGTTGCCCAACGGCAACTACATGACACTGAGCCGGGAACTCCGGAGGATCGAGGGATACCCGGAAGCCATCTGCGAGGGTGACGAGTTCGACGGGAGTTACAACGTGGGTGCGGACACGATCGTAGAGTTCGACCCGGCAACAGGGCAGACCATCTCCGAGTGGTCGTTGTTCGATTTCGTCGACCCACTCGATGAACTGGACCTGGTAGTTCCTGCTGAGTTCTGCGGCGGCTATCTGGAACGTGTCTATCCCGACGAAGATGCGCGAGATTGGACCCACGCCAACGCGGTCATCCTCGATGAGCCCGGCAACGCCGTTCTGGTCTCGGTGCGACATCTCGACCAGATCGTCGCCATCCGCTACGCCGACGACGAAGCCGGCGATGCCGGTGAATTGCTGTGGCGGCTGGGCCGAGGTGGCGACTTCGCCCTCGAGGAGGGTGAGTGGTTCCTCCATCAGCATTCGCCGCAGCTCCTACCCGACGGGTCGATACTCCTGTACGACAATGGGAACCAGCGACCGGGAACCTCTCTGACCGATCCTCAGAATCTCCCGTACAGCCGGGCCGCGCGCTACACAGTTGATGTCGACACAATGACCGCAACCCAGGTCTGGGAGCATCGCCTGGACACACCGGATATGGCCGTATACGCACCGTTCGTCGGTGACGCCGATCATCTAGCCGGGGGCAATGTACTGATCACCCACGGCGGCCAGCTCGACCCACCGGCACACTCGCCACAGGCTGAGGGTGTCCTGGGATGGGGGGAGATCATCGAGGTCGCACCCGACACGGGCGACGTTCTGTTTGACCTACACATGAAGGATGCCACCCGCAGCCAGGGTTGGGTCATCTACCGGGCTGAGCGGATCCCATCCCTCTACCCGACCGGGTATGTTGTCGAACAGGTCTGACACCAAGGCACCGGTGCGTCGGTCCCGGTCGGGGGTGACGCAGTGGCTCGGGGGGCACCCGCGGCGCCCGGCGACGCTGTTGTTTCTCCTATTCCTGCTGATCCACCTGCCGATGCGCTCGGCGTACCTGGTCAACTGGGATTCGGTCAACTTTGCCCTTGGACTCGACGAGTTCGATCTGGCCCATCATCAGCCCCATCCGCCCGGATACATCGGCTACATCGTCCTGGGGAGGTTGCTACGCACCATCACAGGGGACGCCAACTCGGCGCTCACCCTGCTCAGCACGATCGCCGGCGCGGCCGCACCGGCCGCGCTATACCTGCTGTGTCGCCGTCTGATGAAACCCGCGTCGGCCCTGACCGTTGCGATCCTGTTCGGCACGTCTCCTGTTGTTTGGTACTACAGCGAGGTTGGCCTCACCTACATCGTCGAGGCGACCGGTGCGATCCTTCTTGCAGGGGCATGTTTCGAGGCCCGATCCCGGGGATCGGCCCGGCACCTCTTCATCGCGGCAGTTCTGCTCGCCGGACTGGGGGCGATCCGGCAGACGACCACCGTACTCCTACTGCCGATCTGTGTCTTCGCGGCATGGAACTTCCCACGCCGCACCAAACTCGCAGCCACCGCAATCGCCATGGGCACGGCTGCGGTGTGGCTTGTTCCCCTCATCTACATGGCCGGGGGACCGAGCGAATACCTCGCCCTCTCGCGCCAACTCGCCGGCTTGACCGGAGGACGCACTTGGATCGGGGCGATCAACGGCACTGGGATGATCCAGAACTTCGGATATGTCGCTCTCGGCTGGGTGCTCGGCCTCGGCCTGGCCTTTCTGATATTCCCCGTCGCACTCCTGTACCGGCGACCAGAGTGGAACAAAGACGCATCATCATTGCTTGCCTGGTGGTGCGTCGTCCCGACTGTCGTGTTTCTGCTCGTCCACACTGGTCAGCTCGGCTACGTGCTGCTCGTGCTACCGGCAGGTTACGTCGCGGCCGGTAGGCGGATTGATCAGATCACAGGCGGTGAGCGCACCCCGGTGGGCGTCCGTCATCGATACGTCGCCGCCACAGCGAGTGCCGTGGCGATCAACGTTGTGATCTTCTTCGCCCTCCCTCCGACAAGCCTCGCCCTCGTACGGTCACAGCCCGACCAACCCGGTGCGTCGACCACGGAAGCGGATGTACGACCCCGCGAGATTGTCGCTCTGGCGGTCCGGCAACTCGACATTCCGGCTAATGATCGGCATTGGGACGGGGTCATCGACCTCATCGAACGGTTCGACCCCGAACAAGCCATTGTGCTGGCAGAGCCGCTCAACCGAGGTAGCTTCCGACACATCGCTTATTACCTCCCCGATTTCGTCACATACGGGATCGGCTACGACCGTGCGGGAGGTTACGGCGTTTTGTTCACGGCCCACGACGGTACGACCGACTATTCGATCGACGGTTTGGACAGCTCGGAGCCGTCGATTCTCATACCGAGCGGTGTCGACGTCGTCATCATCCCGGATCGACCGATCCGGAAGCTGCTCGAGTCGCAGCTTGCCATCACCGAAGTCCGGCTCGCCGGTGGCGACTACGTGGGTGTGGCTCGCGTCGACCCCAACACTGAGCTAGTGCTGAACCGGGAGGAGTTGGTTCTCAACCGAGGCCGGTCGATGCCACGGCCGCGCTGAGTCATAGCTCACAGGTCGAGTTTCCGGACGACAAACCTGGGAAGCAACCTGAGTGCCCACATCACCCACCGCATCGCCGGCGGGGCCCACACTATGGGAGCGCCACGTTCGACCCCTCGCGCCACGTACCGCGCCACTTCCTCGGCGGTGCAAGCCAATGGAGGTTCACTCAGACCATTCGTCATCTTCGTCCTGACGAATCCCGGCCGTACGACGGTCACCGAAGCGCCGCTGCCGACCAGCATCTCGTTGAGGCCCCGCCCAAAGGCGTCGAGCCCGGCCTTTGAAGATCCATATACGAAGTTGGAGCGTCTGGGCAACACGGCCGCCGCCGACGACAGCAGGATCATCCGTCCGTGGCCTTGCTGTCTCAGATGCCGGGCGATGTGGAGGCCGGCAGAGACCGCGCCGGTGTAGTTGACCGCACCCACCTCTACCACCAACTCCGGCTCGGTCTCCAGCTTTCCCTGGTCGGGAAGGATTCCGAAGGCAAGGACCACCAGGTCGATGTCGCCGTGGTGCTCGAAGATCTCGTCGATGCGGGCACGGTGTGTAGCGCAGTCGCGTGCGTCAAATGGCATCGTGATGGTGCCGTCTCCGTGCAACTGTTCACGGGTGATGGTGTGCGAGGTGCGCAGGATCCGACCACCATTCGCGGACAACCGGGCTGCAACCGCGTTGCCGATGTCCGAGCCGCCTCCGAGCACGAGGATGGTGCCGAATCTCCCCACGGCATTCATTGGGGACATCAGCCGACTAGCTCGAGGCGACGACCCAGGTCTGAGCGGAGCATCGACAGTGGGTCGACTTGTTCCTTGATATCCAGCCATTCGTTTATGTGCGGGTACATCCTTCGCACCGCTCGAGCGCTGAGACGAGAGTCCTTTGCCAGATAGACACGTCCGCCTGCTCCGATCACGAGTTCGTCACATCGGTCGAGAGTTGTTGCCAGGTCGGCGGAGCCCAGCGCAAGGTCGACTGACAATGTCCACCCCGGGATGGGAAATGACAGCAATCCTTCCTGGTCACCAAGTTGTTTGAGCACTGCGAGTGACCTCGGCCCGTCGATGGTGCCCAGCAGCGTCGCGATACGACCCAGGGTGCCCTCTTGGCCAAACGGCACCGCGAACTGGTATTGCAGAAACCCACGCCGGCCGTACAGGTGGTTCCAATTCGAGATCGTATCGAGCGGGAAGAAGAACCGCTGCATGTGCTCGATGCGCCGTCTCGGGCCGGCCGGAGCCATCCAATACTTGGCGGCATTGAAGAGCCTCACCGAAGCCCTGTTGACAATGCCCGGCGGGAACCAGGCGGGGACACCCGGAGCCGATCGAGCCCTCATTCGAAGAGGTGTCGCGAGATGCCCACGTGGCAGTTCGTCGTGGCGGGCGTGTCGCGCCCTCGAGAAGACTCCCCTGATGCGTCCCGGCCGGCGCGACATGTCGAGCCACGCCACAGCGTATGGCCAGGGTGCGGCCTCACGGAACCTCGCCAGAACCCCCTCGAGAGTCGTGCAACGCTCATTCTCCACGAGCATCGACGATGTCTCGATCGGCGTCAGAGCCAGAGTCGCCCGAGCGACAGTACCGGTCAGCCCCATCCCGCCGAGGGTGGCGCCGAAGAGGTCTGGATGTTTGTCTGGTGTCACCGTGGTCACCACCCCGTCGGGGGTGACCAGATCGAACGAGACCACATGGCGGCCGAAGCTCCCATCTGTGACATGGTTCTTGCCGTGCACATCGGCCGCGATGGCTCCACCGACCGTCACGTGCCCGGTCCCCGGCAGTACCGGGAGACACCAGCCTCTCGGCACCACGGCCTCGAGGATGTCGGCGAGGCTTGCTCCTGCCGCAGCGGTAATGGTGCCGGAGACCTCGTCGAGATCGACTATCTCGTTCAGACCGGTGAGGTCGACGACGGTGCCCCCTGCGTTCTGGGCGGCGTCGCCATAGCTCCGCCCGAGACCTCTTGTGATCCTCCCCCGCGCACCGGCACGGAAATCAACGAGATCCGCCTCGCATTGGGGCTGGTAGACAACACCGAGGGTTGCAGGGTTCCGACCCCAACCCGCAATGAGCCGGCCCCGATCCCGAGTGCGCATGGAGTCTTCAGTTTGCATGGAGCCCGATCATCGCCATAACGAGCCAGACGGCACCGAGAACGAGCATCGCCTGATCGCGAAGCAACACCTCTTCGGGGGCCTCGCCGTCACCACTCATGACAATGAGTGAGTAGCGGAGCAGTGCCGTACCAAACGGGAAGATTGAGGCGACCAGCCAGAAGTCCGGGCGGAACTCGCGCTGGAACGCCCAGATGCAGTACGTCACCAGCGCGACGGCGGACGACAAGGTCATCACGTGGCTGTAGAAGGGCAGCACATACTCGTCGAGTACGGTGCGGCGTTTTCGATTTGCCGATCGCGGCGAGATGTGCTCGGCGTGGCGCTTGCCGGTGACTACGAACAGTGCGCCGAAGAACGCGACGATAAGGAACCAACTCGTGACTGCGAGCCCAACCGCAACCGCACCTGCGATCGTTCGCAGCACGAAGCCGAGCGCCACCGCCACGATATCGACGACGGCGATCTGCTTGAGCCAGATCGAGTATCCGAACTGAAGGGCGAGGTAGCCGGCAACGACTCCGACGAGCTCCCATCCGGCAACGGCATAGGCAACGACAAAGGCGAGCGCGGCCTCCATGGCTGCGGTGAACAACGCCGCACCGACCGGGAACAGGCCGGCGGCAACCGGTCGTCTGCATTTTGATGGGTGATCCCGATCCTGCTCGACGTCCATGACGTCGTTGACCGAATAGCACGCGGCAGCGGCAAGCGTGAAGGCTGCAAACGTGCCCGCCATGATCTGGAGCAGGCCGTAATCGAGCGCCATGCCTGAGGCCATCGGAACGGCGAAGACCAGGAGGTTCTTCAGCCACTGGCGAGGCCGAGCCGTGTGAATCGCCGCTACGACATACGAGACCGCCGGCGCCGCTGTTGCGGTCGCGGCTTTGTCTTCCGATCGTGTCGTGACGCTCATGGAGCACCGCGTACCCCCCCGCGGCTGAACCTATACCTGACCCTGGACCACCGAATCATTGAGCCGTGAACCGCCGCCGAGAGGGAAGAACGAACCGCAACCGCCAAACAGCCATCCCCCATTTCCCTGGATCCGCGGAATCGATTGCTCGACGCGGGTGGGGGCTAATTCCTCAGCGCTTGTGACTCACGGCACACATTCTTCTCCCTCCGGGAGAAGTACCCGAGCGAAGCGAAGGGGGATGAGCCAGGACATTCTTCTCCCTTCGGGAGAAGTGCCCGAGCGCAGCGAGGGCGATGAGGGCCTTATCAATTCACGTTCCGGATTAGAAGACCCCCTCACCTGCCTCGCTGACGCTCGGCTGTCCTCTCCCGAAGGGAGAGGAATGTCCTGGCTCACCTGCCTCGCTGACGCTCGGCTGTCCTCTCCCAAAGGGAGAGGAATGTCATGGCACACCTGCCTCGCCAACGTATCGGCTTCCGATACGCCTCGGCCTGTCCTCTCCCAAAGCCTGAATCCACGGTTTGTGGTGGAGGAATCGCTCGATTTCGCAATGCGCCCGGGGGATGTCGAGTTTTGGTTGTTCACCGAAACAGGGAAGCTGTGTTTGAGCGGAAAGCGTCGGTGGTGACGAGCTAATCGAGCGATCCGACAATCTGCAACCGTGGATTCAGGCAAAGGGAGATGAATGTATGTGCCCAGCAACCGTGGATTCAGGATTTCGGGGGGATCGACCGGCCTCTAGGCCGGGCGAGGGGGAAGGACGAACGGCGACCGCAGTTGACGACCGCAGTTGACGGCCGCAGTTGACGGCCGCAGTTGACGACCACCGTCACTCAGCAAAGTCGTCGCTGAGGTGTGTCCGCAGCGTCTCCAAGGTCTTGGCCAGCAAGCGCGACACATGAACCTGCGAGACACCGATGACCTCGGCGATCTCTGACTGGGTGCGGCCCTCGAAGAACCGAAGGTAGACGATTGTCTGCTCGCGCTGTGGCAGCGAGCGAAGTCTGTCGAGGAGTGAGCCATACTCCTCGGTTGCAGCGAGGCCGGGATCCAGGTTTCCGATCAAGTCACCGATCGGAGCGTCCCCTTCTACGACCGGTCGCTCCAGCGAGGTCGCGGTATACGCACCTCCGGCATCGAGCGCTTCGAGGACGTCCTCCGCCTCTACTCCGATATGGTCCGCGATCTCGTTGATAGTCGGGCTTCTCGCCAACTTCTGTGACAAGACATCCACGGCGTCTGAGGTCTCGAGCCAGAGATTCTGCAACTGCCGCGGTACACGCAAGGACCAGGCCTGGTCACGGAAGTGATGCTTGATCTCACCGACGATGGTCCGGCCCGCGTATGTCGTGAACTTCACGCCACGATCGGTGTCAAACCGGTCGATGGCGTTCAGCAGTCCGAGTCGAGCTACCTGGAGCAGATCGTCGGTGGCCACGCCCCGGCCTCTGAACCTGAGCGCAAGCCGTCGGACGAGCGGTTCAAATATCTCGACGAGCCGACGCCGGCTATCGGCGTCGCGCAAGGCGAAGAGCTCACGTACTGCCTCGTCGTGCGAATCAGGTGTCATCGTTCTGCGCGATTCGGATCGTGACGACATCCGATTCGGTCACTCCGGGGAAGAGCACGTCGACCAGCTCGATCGTGTCGAGATCGTCGGATTCGGGCTGTTCACTCCACGGACCGATCTGAAGATCGAGCCCTCCCGGCTCCAATCGGGCGCTCACCACTACCTCGGCCGCATCAGTATGGGCGATGATCGCGGCGGCAACCTCGGAGACGGCTAGCTTGGCGTCGTCGACAAGCTCGCGATCAAACCCGGCAATCGTGGCAACGCCGGCGACAAAGATCCTGGTGGTTGCGATGAACGCGGCTGCCGCCGGCACCACTAGCCGATACACAGGATCGGACTCCGACATCTCGCAGCTCCTTCGATGACGTTTCACCGGCCGATGAGCCCACAACCGGCAAGCGATACCACGGGCGATGCCTAAAGGCGATGCCCTGGTCGTTGACCAAGAGCCTACGTTGGCGCGGTCGCAACCGGAACCACGGATTGACCACATTCGAAACCCGAGCCGATCGCGGGCGTGTGGGCTGGTATCAGAGGTCAAGTGCCCTAACCAGGAATGCAGCCATCTCGCCCCGGGTGACCGGGTCGTAGGGGCAGTACCGATTGTTCACCGGCGGGTTGCAACCTCTGGTGATACCTGCTGCCGACAGCTTCTCGATGTCGGTCTCAAACACTGAGCCGTCGTCGTCGACAAAACCGGTGCCACCGGTCCCGGACAGGTCCAGAGCACGGACCAGAAACGCCGCCATTGCCCCTCGCGTGATCGGGTCATCGGGACAGTACCGATCGTTGAGCGGAGGATTACAGCCTCTTGTGATGCCGGCAGCGGACAACTTCTCTATATCAGCCTCGAAGACGGACCCGTCATCATCGACGAAGTCGACGCCATTGTTGGCGACAAGATCAAGGGCCCTCGCGACAAACGCAGCCATCTCGCCCCGGGTAACAGAGTCATCAGGACAGTACCGATCGTTGAGCGGAGGATTACAGCCTGTGGTGATGCCGGCGGTAGACAGCTTCTCTATGTCGGATTCGAAGATCGATCCGTCGTCGTCCCAAAATATGCCATCGCCCGTACCTCCCGGTGGCGCATAGCTCGGTGAGTCGAAGAACAGCTCGGCAACCCAGGTCCCGTTGCCACCGATGTATACGCCGAGCGCAACAAACCTCTTGTTGGCGCTGAGAATGTTGTCCCGGTGGCCGGACGAGCCCATGAACATCTCATGAATCGTCGAGCAGCCCGGCAGGCTCGGGCTGCTGTGCCAGGCCACGTTCTCGGCCCACGTATACGTCCCGGAAGGGAGGATGGGATCCCGCTCACTCGACGTCATATGCCGGAGATCGCCCTCTCCTGCGATCTTCTCGGCAAAGGCCCGCATGTCCGTGTTCACGTCGTAGGCCATCTGAACGGCATCGACTCCGTCGGCGATCCTTTCTGTGTTGATCAGCCCCAGCAAGCACTCCTCAAACGCCTCGGGGGTCAAGGCGGCGGTGGCTTGGACTGGCGAAAGCGCCAGCGCAAGAGCGATCAGTGCAAAGAACCTCCGGAGCCGTCTCCCGGTCATGTCGAGCACGGTACCGGGACTCAGGCGCTAACCGGCATCGGATTGGCGAGCCCATCGAGGACTCGTGCGGGCGGCGGCGACCCGTGTCGGGCACAAGCCCATAGACTCGGCATTATGGAGACTCTTTACCGCAGTACTGCGCTGGCCCACGGAACCGGACCCGATCTCGTCCTCGATCAATCGATCCTGGTCAGCGATGGTCACATCGACTGGGTGGGACACGATGACGAGGCCGAGCAGCCATCGAGGTCGACGCACATTATCGACGCGGGCGGCGCCACTGTGGTGCCCGGAATGGTCGACGCACACAGCCACACGGTGCTGCAGGGCGGCTCGCACTGGATTGCGCGTATCGACGACTCAACCGATGAATTGCTCACAACCGCCGAACACAACGGAGATATCGCAACCCGAGCCGGCATTCGCTGGTTACGCGACGTCGGGTCGCCGCCCCGTGACGGAGCCGCTCTGGCGCTACGTGTGCGGGACAAGTGGCGGGGGCGCCGTGACCGGCCCTATGTGCGCGCGGCGGGCACTTGGATCGCCCGAGCCGGCCTGTTGCCGGCGACCATCGACATCGAGGCCGCAGATGCGGACGAGTTGGTGACGGCGGTCCATCAACAGGCGGCCGATGGTGCCGATCTGATCAAGCTCTACCTGGACGGACCCGACCGTGACACCTCGCCGTGGACCGCCGACGAAGTCGCCCGTGCGGTGGCGGCTGCGTCCGAGCATGACCTCGCAGTCACCGCTCACGCCACCGCGTTACCCGGCGCCCGTGCAGGGGTAGCCGGCGGGGTGCATTGCATCGAGCACGGAACCACACTCGACACCGACCTCGCCGAGGATCTGGCGCGGCGGGGCACCTATCTCGTGCCAACACTTGGAGTGGTCGCCTCATGGATGACGTTCTCTTCTACAACTACGATCGACCGTTTCGTCTCACAGGAGGGACGGGCGGCGCTTGCCGAGCGTAGAGAACGAGCCTTTCACAGTGTCGGGCTGGCATTAGCAGCCGGCGTGAAGATGGCCGCCGGAACGGACTTCGGGGGTGGCTCCCTGCGAGCAAACCAACTGGCCTGGGAGGTGGAATGCCTGGTGGAAGCCGGGTTGGAGCCGTGGCAAGCGCTCGCTGCAGCCACCCGGGTCGGGGGTGAGTTGCTCGGTGAACCGAACGCTGGGCGGATCACCGTTGGCGGGCCGTCAGACTTCTTCCTGGTTCACGGCAACCCGCTCGAAGACCCGTCCGCCCTGTGGCGGGTGTGGCAGATCGCATAGGCCGGGGTCGCCGGCTACGCCGAGGGCGAATGCCGCAACAGCTTCTTGGACAGCATCTCGGCGGCACCTGCGGCGTCAGTGAGCCAACGGCTCTGAAACGCATCGGCCATGTCCCACCCTGCCCGGCGAAGGGCGAGGTGCTGCTCGACGTGCGCCGCCGGGCCGTCTGGGTGTACGGTCGTCTCGACGCCTATCGCACTATCCGGCTCTCCGATCGCCAGGTCCACGGACCATCCGGCGACAGGATACGAACCTACGACGGGAACAGCGTATCTGTGCAGTTCGTCCCGCAATGCAGCGGCCCAGTCGCCGGCGGTGAACCTCGTGTCGTACCCATGCGGTGCGTGCTCGGCGTGCCGGAGGTACTGCGCCAGAAGCCCGTCCGGCAGCGAGCCGGGCTCCACCGAAACCAGAACAACCATCTCGCGCTTGGCTCGGGTGACGAGGACGTTGAAGAGGTTGGGGTTCTGGATGAAGTTGAGCGACCCGCCGGAGAGACCATGGCCGATGGCGAGCGAAGCGATCATCACCTCACGCTCGTTTCCCTGAAAAGTATGAACGGTGCCTGCCCGTAAACCGAGCCGGTCGATGTCCTCAGGCCCGTAGCGCCCGAGAATCGCTTCCTCGATTGCATCTGCCTGTGCCCGGAACGGAGTTATCACGCCGATCGACTTCGCTCCCGTGGCGGCATGTCGTTCGATCTGGCGCATTGCAGCCGCAACCTCTTGGTGGTTCACGCCGTTGTCGTCCCGGGACCCGGCCACAATGACTGTCTCAATGGCATCTCGGGTTTCGTTGCGAGGATGCTGTGTCATCAGCCGTAGCTTCCCACCGTAGAAGGCGCGGTCGGAGAACCCGATGATGTGCGGCACCGAGCGGAAGTGCTCATCGAGCCAGGTGATGCGGTTTCCCGACGATGCCGTGTCGAAGAGGCTGTTGCGGCGTACATCGAGCAAGCGGGCAAGTTCTGCCGGCAGGTTGTGTTCTCGAGCCGAGTCGGCCATTGCCTCGTCTGAAACAAACGAAACGTGGCGGAGCTGTCTGGGGTCGCCGACAATCATCGCCCGCTTCGCTCTCGCCAGAGCCGGCGCCGCACGAAGCTGGTCGATCTGTGATGCCTCGTCGAATATGACGAGGTCGAAAGCCGCGGGCACAACCGGCAAGGTGTCGTCGATTTCTTGAAGTGTTCCGATCCACAGAGGGAGCACATCGAGGAAGTCATCTGCGGTCAGCTCCCTCAGCAGCTGTCGGCGCCGGGCGCGCCCTGCCCGAAGCGCCGAGGCGAGGGTGCCGACAGCGCGAGACGACTTGCGCTTGCTGTTTTCCCGCGATCGTCTCGTCGCCTCCACCAGTCTGCCAATGGCGTCCCGGTATTCTGCGTCGGCCGTCTCGAGCTCACCCCATGCTGTGACTAGTGAGAGTCCGCCACCGGCGAGGCCGCGCTGTACGGCACGCTCGCCTCGAGCCGCCTCCAGACCCGCTTCGACCTCATCGAGTGTTACCGGCTCCCCGCTGCGCATCGACCTTCGCAGCCTGGCCGCCGCCCATCGCTTCGCCAACGACCGGAATGGGGGTATCCCTTCACGCGCCAGCTTCAGCAATGTCTCTGCTCGCCCGAGATCGAACTCCGTATCGAACACCCCCGGAGTTTGGGCGGTGGCGAGCATATTCATCTCCCTGCGCCGCAGACCTCTGGAGAACTCGGCCTCTCGTTGCAGCAAAGTCTCAATCGACCTGCCGATCTGGCTGAGCCGACCCCTTGCGACTTTGGCGGCATCATGAAGACCCCGATGTTCCTCGGCCGTGAGCGGGATGGCGAGTCCATCTCCCAACTCGGCGGCCACATTGTCCCGGGCGTCCTTGCTGCCGAACCTGACGAATCTGGGACCTGGGTGACGCTCCAGCAGATCGGTGATGACTGTGGCGGCATAGTCGGATTGTGTGGCGATGAGGACACTGTTGCCTCTGGCCACCTGGTCGATGGCGGCCGCGGCCACGAGGTGGCTCTTACCTGTGCCGGGCGGACCCGATACCACAGTGATACTTCCGGTGCGCAGTCGCTCGAGCGCCTCTCGTTGAGAGCGGTTGAGCGGCAGTGGTGACAGGATCTCGCCCTCGTCTGGCCGGGCGTCGCTATGCGGGGTGGGATCCCCGTACAGCTCGGTCAGCGCAGATTCTGCCAGATCCTCAAAGGACCAGGAGCGCAACACACCGGCCACGTCCGGTGCGGCTACATCACGGCTCGGGTAGATGCCTGCGCCGACCACGACAGTCAGACCTGCCTCATCTCTGATGTTGATCGGGTTGACGGCACCACCACGCAGTGGTGCCGCGGGCAAACCGGCTCGGTCGAGCGCGGTGGCCACCCATTGCGCCACCTGGGGCATCCCGGCGACCAGCCGGTCGTCATCGGTGTTGGCGCCTCCTGCGTATGGGGCCGTCGACTCTTCCAGCTCGAGCCGCGCCTCCCAATCGAACAGATCGTCAATCATCTCAATGGTGCCTTCGTGGGCGACCTGGTAGGCAAGGCCGAAGTTGCCGAGCCGGATCGGCACCGATAACAGCGGCAGGCAGAATCGGGCCGGCTCACCGTCAACGTCCACGGTCCCCGTTACAAAGAGCCAGCCGAGACGTAGCAGCCGTTCCTCGGCGTGAAGCGAATCGAGGGCGGCCAAGCGCTTCAGCTCGGGCGACTTGGGCGCCATCCGCGGTCCGGCGTTCTCGGCGCTGTACACAAGCAATGGGTTGCCACCGAGCCAGGCGAACTCGGACCTCCGTCTGACGATGTCGGTCATTCGCTTGCGCGCCGGCGCCAGGGCGGCGAAATAGTTGAGGATGGTCTGCGGGTCGGGGGCGATCATCTGTGGTGGTGTACCTTATGGACTACGGGGATGATCGGATGATCGGCGTGCGACCTTCAGTACCCCGTAGCCGGAAGACGGAAAACCCCGCGCTCTGGCGGGGGCTTCCCGTTCTACTCCGATCCGGGTCGGGGCTCTAAGCTTGGATCCACCGATTGACTAGGCGGATCGCTCCCGGCGTTCCGCCAGCATTGAAGGTCCCCACGTCTAGTTCCGTCTCCGTTCGGCGACATGCCCTGGGTCGACAAATCCGCAGTGCCCATTGGCGAGCCGGGCGAGGAGCCAAGGCAAATCGGTGGATTCAGGCTAAGAGGTTGGTGTGAAAGCAGCCGTGGCGGCTCGCCCCACCGACAATCCTGCCCTTACGGCGGCGCGAGCGAGCGAGCGAGAACAGGCGATTCACACTAGCCTCCTAATGGGTGGACAGGTGCACGTCGACGGCCGACCTCGGACCGGTGAACGGTAGGTGTGGGAGCCAATCTCAACTGCAGAATCTGATCCTTCCTGGCACAAACGCCACGAGCGGGACCGACACAGCAACGCGTGAAACACACGAATCCCCCGTGTTTGCGGGGGATTCTCGTTGTCGGGCTGGCCGGATTTGAACCGGCGACCCCCTGCTCCCAAAGCAGGTGCGCTACCAAGCTGCGCTACAGCCCGTTGCCGGGATCCTAGCTACCCCTGGGCCACGTGAAACAGAGTTAACCGAGAAACTACGGATCAGGACCCGGCTGAACCGCTCACGCTCGTGCGGTCGTTCTGTGCGTGTAGGTCTTCCTCGACGGCAGTCCGCTTTTCGTTTGTCGATCGGAACGATGGATTGTGCGCTGCCAGACCGGCCGGTGCGGATGGCCCACCGGTTTTGTCCCACGCTCCCGATACGTTGGTTGGATGAAACCGACAGTGCCTCAGGAATTGCTCGAGCAAGCCGCGGAGTGGGACGAGCTGCACCGCTGGGAACGCCGCGAGTTGGGCCGTGCGTTGCGCCGGCTTGGTCTCACCTACAGCGAGATCAGGGAGATCATCTCGGTCCCAAAGGGAACCCCGTCGAATTGGTGTCACGGCATCCGCTTGAAGCCGGCGCAGATTCAGGCGATCAAGGATCGCACGCCAACGCAGAAAGGTGTTCCCAGAGACTCGCAATGGCGAAGGAGGCATGAGATAGACGAGATCAAACGAGCCGCCACCGCATTCGCGCACGGGCATTCTGATGACGCCATTTTCGTTGCGGGTGTCGTCCTCTATTGGGCCGAAGGGTCAAAGACCCGAAATGACCTTATGCTCGCCAACACGGATCCGCGAACCTTGAGACTGTTCATCGCCTGGGTCCGTCGCTATCTCGACCCTGAGACCGAGTTCGTCCTCAGTCTTCATCTCCACGAGGGCAATAACGAGAGTGCAGCGATGGTCTACTGGCGAGAGGCCACCGGTCTCGGTCGTGCCCGCTTCACAAAGACGTTTCTCAAGCCGAAAGGAACCGGACACAGGAAGAACAACCTGGAGCACGGCGTCTGCAGGGTGCGAGTAACCAAGGCCGGTGATCACTGGAACCGTATCATGGCGTGGATCGATGTGATTGGGGACCTCATGGCGCCCGAGATTGCTACACTCACCTCGGGTCGCTAGCTCAACCAGGCAGAGCATCGGATTCTTAATCCGCAGGCTGTGGGTTCAATTCCCACGCGACCCACCACCCTCGCCTCCACCCACCTGGATGTGGTGGAGGCGAGTTTCGCGGGCGTGGCGGAAATGGAAGACGCGCCAGGTTTAGGTCCTGGTGAGCTAATGCTCGTGGGGGTTCGAGTCCCTTCGCCCGCACCACAGGTCACCTCCGACCTCGAGTTGATCATCGAACGCTCGTCGCGGGAAATGGTGCAACTGTATTTGGTCAGCCCAGGACGTCTTGTAAGCCACTGCCGTAGATCAGCGGCACCCGCCGGTGCCGTCAGACAAAACGCAACTTCCGTGCGGCGAACACAGCCATCCTGAGCAGCAGAGCACCGTGGCGCCACCCGTCGATATTGGTTGTCCCGTACGTCCGGTCCCGGTATCGAACCGGAAGGTCAACGATCTTCAGGTTGCTCTTTGCGGCCCCGAACAGCAGATCGAAGTCACCAAAGGGATCGAAGTCACCGAAATAGGAACGATTCGCCGCAATCGTGTCGTAGGCAGCACGAGTCAAGACCTTGGTACCGCAGAGTGTGTCCTTCACCGGCTGGCGCAGGATCCAACTGAATACAACGCCGAACAGCTTGTTCCCCAGGTAGTTGAGCAGCCGCATCGCCTCGCTCTGCATCGGGTAGACGAGACGAACCCCATTGACGAACTCGGCGGTTCCGTCGGCAATCGCGCGATAGAACCGTGGCAGCTCCTCGGGAGCGACCGTCATCTCGGCGTCGAGGATCATCAGGACATCACCCGAGGCGTGGGCAAACGCATGGCGGACCGCATCCCCCTTGCCCTCCCCAGGCTGGCGCAGGAGCATGATGCCGGCGTCGGGGTGCTCGCCGATCACTCTCTCGATCTCCTCGTAGGTGTCGTCGCTAGAGCTTCCCTCAACAAAGATCAGCTCGGTCCGTGCCCCCATCTGCGGTGTCCGCTCGACGATGCTCTCGATATTCCCCGCCTCGTTCCTGGCCGGAACGACCACCGAAACCACATGATCGGTCCTCGCTTGGGTCATCCCGACCGGGCGGGCCACCACCAACTCGGTCAGAGCAGCATGGTTGACGGGCCAGAGTTTCACCAGGACCCTGTTGAACCACGTTCCAGGGTGGACAGATCGACGATATCTCGCGTGAGATCGATAGCATCCGCACCGCTACCGAGGAGACCGTCGAGGGGGCGATCCACTACAACAGTGTCGCCCTACGGTTGGGGCAAACCGACGAGTACCTGGGACGATTCAGCGGAAACCGATCAATCAACCCGAGCTTGACCGGAACCGTCGTCCCGCAACTCGCAGACGTCTCAGCTCGCTCCTTGTGGCCGACCTTTGGACCAGCGTCGATGCTGCTGCTCGCAGGTGCCGGCTTCTTCGACAAGCGCAGCCGGCCCCTGATCGTGGGGTCGCTGGTCGCCGTGCTCGCCGTGTTCGGCTTTCTGGCCTCGATCCTCAACGACAACTACCGGTATCTGGTCCCGATGCTCGTATTCATGCTCCCGCTCGGGACGCTCTCGGCCCAGATCTGGGCATCACGCTTTGGACGGGGGCCGTTGGTTTCACCTGCGCCTACCGGCAGTGCGCCCCCAGATTTCACCACCCGTCGGTGACGATCTGAGGTCTACTCGACCGGTTCGCCCAGCAGCGTCGCCAGGATGTGGTCGTCGTCGCCTGCCAGCAGCAGGCGGTATACCCATCCCCAGTACTTCTGGTGCTCGGCGCCAAACCGGAGGGTGCGCTCCCACTCCCCCACGTACTTGACCGCGTTGTCGAGCAAGCTGGCCAACGCGTGAGCCATCGAGTCACCCTCGCCGTGAATCGGCGGACCACCCACGAGCCAGATGCCGACCGCGACACGGTTCTTGTCCTCCACCGGCGCCATATAGGTCTTGAATGGATACAACTGCTCGAGCCGCTCCGCGAGCTCGGTGCGTGTGTCCACTTCGAAAGGATCCTTGCTCACCGGTGACGAGTCGCAATGGAACTCGACCGGCTGACGGTGAGCGAGAACATCGAGCACGGAGCCGATGTCCGGTTGGGGGACCTGTGGCTTGACTGCTAGCAGTGTCATCGCAATCGTCCTTGTCTCGGCCGGCGTACTTGCCGAGCCGGCTGCCGCTGCGTTCCCTGTCGGCGACCATACGGATCAGTTGAGGATAAGGCCGGTGCCGTTCGCACCGGTGTATTTCGCCGCGGAGGACTGGATTCTCCGTATCTCGGCCCCGACTTGCCACTCCTCGCCTGTTCTGGCTCGCTTGCGCCGCCGCAGGCGCCGATTGTCGGTGGGGCGAGCCGCCCACGGCGGCTTGCACGCCAACCGCCTAGCGCACCTGTGAGACGACGACGTCGGCCAGCGCCCGCAACGCCTTGGCCCGATGAGAGATCAGGTTCTTTTCGCGTGTCGCCATCTCGGCGAAGGTCCTGTCATCGACGAGAAACACCGGGTCGTAGCCAAACCCGTTGGTTCCCCGGCGCTCCCGGGTGATCGAACCCTCCATGACACCCTCCACAACGACCTCCTGCCCCGCCTCGTCGATAAGCACGATCACCGTGAGGAAGCGGGCAGATCGTTGCTCGACGCCTTCCATCTCCGACAGCAGCCTGGCGACGTTCTGCTCGTAAGTGGCGTCGTCGCCTGCGTACCTTGCGGAGACCACACCGGGTGCCCCACCCAGCGCATCTACTTCGAGACCCGTGTCGTCGGCTATCACTGCATATCCGGTGTGATCCCTCACGGCTCTGGCCTTCAAGAGCGCGTTGCCCTCCAATGTCGGCTCGGTCTCCTCGACATCCGGCCAATCCACATCCTCGACAAGCTCAAAATCGAGCCCGGTCTCCTCCAACACGTGTCGCATCTCGGCGATCTTGTGCGGGTTCTTCGATGCGATCACCACGTGGGAGAGATCCATCAGACCCGGGCCGCCCGCTGCTGGTCGACCAGCTCGCCTATGCCCTTGGCCGCAAGATCGAGCATCCGTTCCAGCTCTCCACGACCAAACGCAACACCCTCGGCGGTGCCCTGCACCTCGACAAACGCCCCGTCGCCGGTCATGACGACATTGCAGTCGGTATCGGCGGCAACATCTTCGGAATACTCCAGATCGAGCAACACCTCACCATCGACAATCCCGACCGAGATCGCGGCGACGTGTCTGGCGATGGGAGACTGCGCCATAAGCCCGTCGGCGACCAGTCTGTCGAACGCGTCCGCCAGCGCCACCCAGGCACCGGTGATGGACGCGGTGCGAGTACCACCGTCGGCTTGAAGTACGTCACAGTCCACCCTGGCCATGATCTCCCCCATCGCCTCATCGTCAACGGCCGCACGAAGCGACCGGCCGATGAGCCGCTGGATCTCCTTGGTCCGCCCACCGCTGATCGCCTTGCGTGAGACACGTTCCCGGCTGGAACCGGGGAGCATCGAGTATTCCGCGGTGACCCACCCCCGACCTTTTCCCCGCATCCACGGAGGTACGTCATGCTCGATCGACACGGTGCACAGCACCCGGGTCCTGCCCATCTCAACCAGCACCGACCCCGGGGTCATCTCGGTATATCCCCGGTGGAGCACCATCGGGCGAAGCTCATCGGGTTTGCGATCTTCTCTCATTGCTTCCTCTCGTCATCTGACTCTCTCAAATGGAATGAATCTCACCCGGAATGGCAGCCATGACCGTTCCCCCGAAGACAGACGCCGCCTCAGCGATAGAACGGGCCTTGTCGAGTTCCGGGCGGAGGTGCGTCAAGATCAGCTTGCCGGCACCGGCATCTATGGCGATCTGAGCTGCCTCAGCCGCGGTGAGATGATGGGCAACTTCGTGGTCGCCCCTATCCCCGGCAAGCGATGCTTCGACCAGCAGAACGGACGCACCGTGGCACAGCTCGGGAAACCCTCCTCCGGGACCGGTGTCTGCCGAGTAGACCAGGGACCGCCCGCCTGCTTCAAACCGGGTAGCGACCGTCGGCACGGAATGGGCCGTGACCGCAAAGCGCAAATCGATCGAGCCTACGGTGACGTGGTTCGCCGAGCCCACCTCGTGAAAGTCGAAAGTCTCGAACAAGACGTGGCCCTCACCCGCTCCGAGGAAATCGGCAATCCTGTCGGCAACACCGGGAGCGGTGTATACCGGCATACCCCGTCGACTGTATGGGCCGTACGCCAGGGCATGGTGCAGTGCGAAGAAGTCGGCGCAATGATCCGGGTGGCGGTGTGACAGCACCACTGCTTCGAGCCCGTCGGGGGGGACCCTGCGCATGAGCTCGGCCATTACCCCAAAGCCTATGTCGCACAGCACCCGGGTCGTACCGTGGCTGATCAGGTACCCCGATGTCGGGGTACCCGGCGCCGGGTACGTGCCCGAGCTGCCCAGCACATCTAGCTCCATCTCGTCAGCTCCAACTCATCAGCTCCAACTCATCTGCTCCCAAAGAACACGACCATCCAAACCCCAGACAACACGATTGAGGACACCAGCGGAACCAACACAGTGCGCCGCCACATGACCGCCCCAAGCCCAGCCGTACCCAGCCAAACACCTGTGAGAGTAATCAGCCACCCTGACGAGATCACCGACCGTGATGCCACAATCATCACACCGACAACGAGGTGCATCGCGGCTCCGACAAGACCGTATATCGTCAGGTGATCGGATGGGCCCTCGGTCAAGGCACCTCCCGAAGCACCACTTCATCAACCATCATCTCGCGGATCCGAAACCCGCGCAGATCCGGGAATTCGTCGCCCATACCCACAACCAGGTATAGCCACGACGAGTCCAAGGCACCGGAGATGTCCGTCGCGGATGGAAAGGCCGCAGATTCCGGGTGGGAGTGAAACGAGCCGCCGATGACCCAGCCCCTCGCCTCTGCGCTGCGGATCGCTCCGTAATGCTCACCCGGCGCCACGGTGAACCGCACCCGCGACCTCTCCACGTTTGTCGTGGCGTACGCCATCTTGAGCCCCCCGGCCCGATCGACCGCCAGAAGACCACATGCCTCCTCCGGCATACAGAATCTGGCATGAGCCACCACTGCCATCCGAATCTGTGACGGGATGTCGACCTGCTCGGACTGTGCTGAGGAATTCGAGTTCAGGCTCGACGGCGTTGTCGACAACCCTGAGCTCTCGGTGCATTGCGAGCGTTCACCGTGATTCATCAGCACCCTCCTCTGTCACAGCGGGTCACGGTGGATCGGCTGTGTCATACAACGGCTCCCACCCCGGCCGCGACACAACTCGCTTGCGTCGAGCTCGATGACCTCGACACCGGCATCCCGCAACCGGCGATTCGTCTCCTGGTTCCGCCGGTAAGCGATCACGACCCCGGGTTCGATCGCCAGGGTGTTGTTGCCGTCATCCCACTGCTCACGTAGCCGGCCGATCGCATCACCGCCGGTCGACACAAAGGTGATCTCTTCGAGTTCGAGGGCGTCGCGTAGTGCACGCTCGAGCCCTTCGCTGCGGGCGACGCTCAGCCCGTTCCCGGCGCTGGTGATCACGTGGACGTCCACGTCCTCTAGCAAGCCGGGGAACACGTTGAACACGGACCGATCGACCATCGTAAAGACGGTATCGAGATGCATCACGGCCCGGGCACGTCTCAAGTGGACAACGATGATCCTCTCGATTGGCGAGTCCCGAAGCACCCGTCTCGCCAGCAATTCAACCGCGGCAGGGGCAGTCCGCTCCCCCAACCCAATCATCAAGGTGTGCTCGGCGAGGACCAACACGTCGCCCCCCTCGATGCATGCCGGGTAGTGGTCGTCGGGGCCGTTCCCGTACCACACAGGGAACCCCTCATCGCGAAACCGCGGGTGGTGACGGTAGACCTCAGTCATGTACAGCGATTCCCGCTCTCTAGCCGGCGTCGCCAGCACGTTGAGTATCAACCCCTCACCGACCCAAGCCGCGTTGTCACGCATGAACAGAAGGTTCGGCAGCGGACGGAGCACGTAGTGGAAACGATCGGCGACCAGGTCGGCAAACAGAGGGTCGACCCCCCATTCGGCAAGCTCACTCTCCAGCAGACCGCCGAGCAACACATCAATCACCCGATCACGATCGGCGTCCCGCAAGCTGGCTCGAAGCCGTTCGGCCACGCCGGCGCCACACCGGGCAGGGGTGATGATGTCGTCGATAATGTCGCCCCGGATCTCCTCAATTTCGAGGATGTCCCGCAGCAGATCCTCGAAGTAGAGCACCTCGATCCCCCGGCTCGACATGATCTCGGTGAAGCGATCGTGCTCCTCCTGGGCACGCTCCAACCAGAGCAGGTCATCAAAAAGCAGGGCCTCTTTGTTGTCGGGAGTGATGCGAGCGATCTCGATACCGGGGCGGTGCACCAGCACGGTGCGCAGCCTCCCGATCTCATTGCCGACGTGAGCCATGGAAGCGGACTCTAGGAGGTTGGTGGCGCCGGGCGCGGTAGAACCCGGAGCATCTTCGGCAGTTCGAGCTGACTCGAGACGGCCGCTGCGATAGGACCAGATCACAGATCTCCGGGTTCCGGTGGTCCGAGTTGGAGTCGCCACCAGGCTTCAATCGAAGCCGAAGCAGCTACTCAACGGGTAGCCGCTTAGCGCTCGGCCACCTCCAGGGTCCTGTAAAAACAGTCAATCATTGCTTGGACCACCTCCCTTCTCTGGTAAACCCATTCTGCCACAGCTCAGACGTTTGTCGAGCGAATTAGCCAAGGATGGCCAAACCCGGTTTCGTCGCACCAAAGGGGAATCTGCGGGTATGCTCCGCAGCGCAAGGCGCCATTACGCCTTGCCGTACGGGAGGTAAAGAACATGAACATTCTGAAGCGGAACCGCTTCGCACTCATCCTTGTCGCTTTTGCACTGCTGGCTGCAGCGTGCGGTGGTGACGACGACGGAGGCGATACGACAACCGCGGCCCCGGAGGAAACGACAACCACCGAGGCCATGGAAGAAACGACAACTACCGAGGCCATGGAGGAAACGACAACCACCGAGGCCATGGAGGAGACAACAACGACGGCTGCCGCGCTGCCGGAGAACGCCGACGGCGAGCTGAAGATCGGGTATCTGCTACCGCAGACCGGTGCACTGTCCGCCATCATCGACGCTCTGGTCAAGCCCATCGAGATGGGCGTCGCCGAGATGGCAGATGCGGGATTCGACGTGACACTCGTGCCCGGTGACTCCGGCACCGACCCGGCAGTGGCATCGACTTCGGTCGACGGACTGCTCAACGACGGCGTCGACGCCATCATCGGCGCGGCCGCGTCGGGCGTGTCGCTATCGGTTATCGACAAGGTCACGGGCTCCGAGGTCGCAATGTGCTCCGGCTCGAACACAGCCGCATCGTTCACGACGTACGACGACGGAGGGTTCTACTTCCGCACTGCGCCGTCCGACGTGCTCCAGGGACCGGCTCTGGCCGACGTCATGACGGATGACGGTGCATCGAGCGCTGCCATTGTGTTCCGTAACGATGAGTACGGTGCCGGGTTCGCCGAGGTATTAGCGGAAGGCCTGGAATCCAACGGCGTCGCGGTCGCCAGCGAGATCTCATATGACCCGAACGCCACCTCGTTCGACGCGGAGGCTGCCGAACTGGCCAGCGCCGGGGTTGATGCCATCGCCATCATTGTTTTCGGTGAGGGTGCCCAGTTGCTCCAGGCGATGATCGAAGCTGGGGTCGGCCCCGCCGACGTCCAGATTTACGTCGCAGACGGCTTCAAGGACACCGTGTCCGCCGAAGACGTAGACCCGGCGAACGCGGCCGTGCTCGAGGGCGTCCGTGGTACGGCTCCATCGGCTGCGCCGCCGAACGGCGAGGCAACGTTCCTGGATCGTCTCGAGGCGTTTGCGCCCGGCACACCGACCATCTTCTCGGCACACAAGCACGACTGCCTCGTGACCTTTGCGCTTGCATCCGCAGTCGCCGGGACCGACGACGTGTCTGTGTGGGTCAACGAGATCATCGGTGTAACCCAGGGTGGCACCAAGTGCTCGACGTTCGCCGAGTGCTACACGCTGGTCCAAGACGGCGAGGACATCGACTACGACGGCGCCTCCGGCCCCCTCGAGTTCACTGATGTGGGCGAGCCGGCAACTGGTGTGTACGACGTATACGAGTACGACGCTGAAGGCAGCGCAGTCACCGAGACACAGGTCGAGGTGTAACGGGGTCAGTGTTCCATCTGACCGAGGGGGCCCGGACCATCCGGGCCCCCTCCATTACATCAGCCCCGCCGCGGCCCCGTGGTGCGGCCGTGCCGGCCCGTCCTACTCGGCCCGACCCAAGGTGCCAAGGTAGAGCTCGATGACCTTGGGATCGTGGAGCAACTCCCTGCCCGGCCCGGTGTATGCATTGGTTCCCTGGTCGAGCACATAGGCGCGATCGCAGATCTGGAGACACCGGCGGGCGTTTTGCTCCACCATGACGATTGAAACCCCGGAATCCGCTATCTGTCTGATCCGGTCGAAGATCATGTCCTGATTAGCCGGTGACAACCCCGCGGATGGCTCGTCGAGCAGTAGTACCGAAGGGCTCATCATCAACGCCCTCCCCATCGCCAGCATCTGGCGCTCCCCGCCCGACAGGAATCCTGCCCGTTGGCCGCTGCGATCACCCAGGATCGGAAACAGCTCTGTCACAACGCGAAACCGGTCATCCCATCGCTCGGGAGCGAGATACAGACCCATCTTGAGGTTCTCCTCCACCGTCAGGGTCTGAAACACGTTCTGGCGTTGTGGCACGTAGCCGACCCCCATTGCCACGAGCGTGTGCGCGGCCAGATTGGTGATGTCCAGTCCACCGAGGGTCACCAGGCCGCGACGGATATCCACGAGCCCAAACAAGGCTTTGACGAATGTCGACTTGCCGGCACCGTTCGGGCCGATCATGCCGACCAACTCGCCCTCGGAGAGGCTCAAATTGCAGCCGTTGAGGATGTCGACACCGGGCAGGTACCCGGCAACAACGTCCGTTGCCTCCACCAGAAACGACGAGCCCGTCGTGGTCACGGGACCTCCCCGTGGTGACGGCCCAGATAGGCATCAATGACGTCGTCGTTGGCCGCGATGTGTGAGGGTGGCCCCTCGGCTATGAGCCGACCCTGCGCCAGCACGATCACCCAATCGCTGATCTCCTGCACCACATCCATGTCGTGCTCGATGAAGATCACCGTCTTGCCACTGTCCCGCAGCGCGGTGATGTGATGCAGCAGCGTCTGGGTCAAAGCCGGGTTCACACCCGCCATCGGCTCGTCGAGCATGATCAGCTCGGGCCGCACCATCATTGCCCGTGCCAGCTCGAGCAGCTTGCGCTGACCTCCGGACAGGCTGCCTGCGAACTCGTCGCGCATGTGCATGAGCCCGAACCGGTCCAGGAGCTCCTCGGCCTTCTCGGCATTGGCTTTCTCGGTACGACGCCACGGGCTGAACAGACCACCCAGCAACGACTCTCCGTGTTGGTTGGTCGCCGCCAGCAGCACATTCTCGACGACGGTAAGCCTGGCCAACGATCTGGTGAGCTGAAACGTTCTCACCACACCTTTGCGGGCAACCCGGTACGCCGGTATGCCGACCAGCGGACCACCGTTCAGATGCCAGATACCGTCGTCGGCACGATCAAAACCGGTCAGGAGATTGAACAGGGTCGTCTTGCCTGCACCGTTCGGCCCGATCAGGGAGGTGATCGTGTTGCGTTGGATCTCGAGCCGACCGACGTCGACGGCCTGCAGACCGCCAAAGGCGCGTCTGATGTGCTCGACCACGAGAATCGGGTCGGGCTTGGCAACTCCGGGTTCCGGGGCAACCGAGGCCAGAGGGGACTCACGTGTCGCCAACGAGCATCTCCTCCTTGCTACCAAATATCCCTTGGGGACGGAACGCCATGAGCGCCATGAGCCCGGCCCCGACGAGCACCAGCTTCACCTGAGCGGCGTCGGTGGCGTCGAATCCCGCCCAATCGAACCAGCCCTGCTCTTGGGCGCTCCCCATAAAACTATCGAAGAAGAAGAACAGGAACTGGAATATGAGGCTTCCGATCACTGGTCCGATGACCGTCCCGGCGCCACCGACGATCACGACAACGTACAAGAAGAACGTCACCCTTGGCTCAAACGAGTTAGGTGTCACGTTCTGCTGCTCGATTGCGAGCAGCAGACCGGCGAGAGCCCCGAACGCGCCACCGAGCATAAGGGCCTGGAGCTTGTAGAAGAACACGTTCTTGCCAAGACTGCGAACCGCATCTTCGTCTTCACGCACAGCCCGGACCACCCGTCCCCATGGGCTGCGGATGAGTTTCCAGGTAACGATGACACCGAGACCGACCAACGCCCAGCCGACAAGGGACACAAACAGCGCACGGCCCTGAAAGACGAACTCACCCCATCCGTAGCGGGCCCCTGGTGCGAATGGGTTCAGGTCGAAGAACTCGCCGGCGAAGGCCTGAATCCCGAACACCCCACCGGTCAACGGTTCGGCGAACCCGGATCGGGCGAACAGCCTCATGATCTCACCGATCGAGATCGTCACGATCGCCAGGTAGTCGGCACGGAGACGAAGTGTCGGGATTCCGAGCAGCATGCCGAGCAAAGCACCGCTGGCGATGCCGACGATGACACCGAGCCAGAGTGATCCGCCCGCATCGACGGTGATTGCCGTCCCGTAGGCACCAGCCATCATGAACGCGACGTGACCGAAGTTGAGCAGACCGGTGTACCCGAACTGAAGGTTCAGCCCCATCGCAGAAAGCGCGTACGCCGCTCCGGCCGGCCCGAGGGCTGCCAGCACTCCATCGAAGAGGATGTCTCCCCAGTCCATCAGCCGATACGCTCCCTCGTGCCGAGCAAACCCTGTGGGCGTACGAGCAGCATGATCACCAGCACACCAAGGGCGACAGCGTTCTTCACGTTGGCGTCGATCCAGAAGGTACTCATCTCAACGGTAACCCCGACGATGAACGCTCCGACCATTGCCCCATAAGCGGTGCCCAGGCCACCAAGGACAACTGCGGCAAAGATCAGGAGCAACAGCTTGAACCCCATATCCCATTGGACCGTCTCCGACGCCCCCTGTAGCACCCCGCCAAGCCCTGCCAGCCCGGCGCCGACGACCCAGGTTACGAGGATCACCCGTTCCACGTCTATACCCGACGACTCGGCGAGGTCCCGGTTGTCGGCGACTGCCCGCATCGCAGTGCCCATCTTCGTGCGTTGCAGAAACAGACCGACACCGACAAGCACGATCACGGTGAAGACAATGATGAACATGTTCTTTGGCACGGTCTGGATACCGAGGACCTCGACGGGTTGCTGAACGGCGAAGTCGCCGTAGGTCTTCGGCTCACCGCCGAACATGATGTTGATGACATTGCGGACGGCAAATGACAGACCGATCGAGATGACCAACATGGCAATAAGGCCGACCCGCCGTCGTCGCAGCGGCCGCCACAGCCCTGCCTCGTTCACCCAGCCGAACACGGCTACGAGCAGAATCGCCGGGACCGCGGCGACCAGCAGCGGCCAGCCCGGCCCTAGCGGTGATAGGTGGAAAAAGTAGGCGATGACCGCACCCATGGTCACCATCTCGCCGTGGGCGAAGTTCACGAGCCCGGTGACACCGAAGATGAGCGACAGACCGATCGAGGCCATAGCGATGATCGCTCCCAGCTTCAGGCCGATCACGAGCAACTCGACAAGACGGTTGAAGGTGGATCCGGTGCCGCCGGAAAGACCTGCACCGAGGTTGAAGCGGGCCGTCTTGTTCTGGTTTTCCCGCACGCTCAACGCGGGAAGCTCAAATCGGTCCGGATCAGTGAGTGCAACGCCGTCCGGCAGGGTATCGACCTCGAGACGCACCAGGTAGGTCCCGGCACCCGGGACCGGAATCTCCCAGTCACCCTCGTCGTTCGACTCCGCGCTGGCGATGAACTCGCCGTCGAGTTCCACCGTGATGGTGACCCCGGCAACGGGTTCCCGCACGTCACCGTCGATCTTCTCCAGCGTCCCCTTGATCGTCTCCCCTTCGGCTTGCGACGCAGCAGGAAACGCAATGAGCGCCAGCGTGGCAATCATGAGAATCAATAGAGCGCGTGTAGACTTTCGCAAGGTGCCGGGAGTCTAGATCTCCGGTCGAACCCGCGCCCAACCGGGAAATCAGAGCACCCGCGGACGTCGATGCTCGTAAACCAAGCACGCTGTTGCCCGAGACGACCCTCGGCCTAGCCGAGATGGCACAGGTGATATCGTGGCACGATGCGGCACCCGAGAGCGGACAGGTCCAAAGCATCCGATCGTGAGGATGCCCGATTGGCACGTATCGGTCGCCATCTCGTCGCAGCGGTGGCGCTGATCGTGGCCGGCACGCTTGTTGCGGGTTGCAGCGGCTCTGATCGATCTGGAGCGTTGGTCGAAGAAGACATAACAGCCGCCGTCTTTGACTACGACTACCTGATTCCGGCCGGAACGGCGGATCGCATTGCCGCAGGCGAGCCGGTCAACATCCTTCCGGCACAACTCGAGGTGACAATCGGCGAGGTCATTCGGATCGTCAACGAGGACGACGAGGGTCACTTCGTCGGCATCTTCTACGTCGGGGCAGGCGAGACCGTTACCCAGCGTTTTGTCGCAGAAGGTGAATTTGTCGGGACGTGTTCGGTCCACCCGAGCGGCGAGCTGACTCTGAACGTGAGTGGATAGGTTTGTGTAGGCCCGTCCGCTCCCGATCCATGGGTCTCACCCTGGCGGTCACCATGGCCGCCCTCGGCTTCGCCGCCTGTGGAACCGGCACGACACCAATGAGTCTTGCCGGAACCGTCGTCGAGCCCGTTCCAAACGTCGCTTCGATTGTGCTTCCAGATGCGGCGGCTGGTGGTGAGGCCTTTTCCACCGTAGCCGAGCCCGGGCGCTTGCTCGTCGTCTACTTCGGTTACACAAGCTGCCCGGACATCTGCCCGGCCTCGCTAGCCGATCTCCGCACCGCGTTGGACGGGTTGGGGGCCGGTGCCGGCCTGATCGACGTGGCAATGGTGTCTGTTGATCCGATGCGAGACACGCCCGACGTCCTCACCAGTTACATACAGTCCTTTGTTCCCGAGTCGCATGCGCTGCGCACGGATGATCCGCAACTCCTGGTTGCGGTTGCCGAGGCTTTCGGAGCCGGATTCACCGTATCGGAGTACGAGGATGGGTCATTCTCCGTCGGGCATACCGCGTTCCTCTATGCGGTCGACGAGTCCGGCGACATCGTTGTCCAGTGGGACTTCGGAACCTCGGTGGAGGTGATCGAAGACGATCTCGCACAGCTCGTTGAGCACAGAACCTGACCATCCGACTCCGGTCCATAGGGGTCGATGGGCCTGAAGGACCGGTCGGTTGTCCTCTAGTTCCGGAGTTGCCGACTGTGCAATCGTTCGACAAGCGAGAGGTAGACACGCTGCCATATGGGCGCGTGTCTGGGAGGTGAATTGTGGTACGTGGCGGGCTCCACAGGGTCGCAGCCAGTTTGATCATCCTGGCCAGCATGGCCGGCTTTCTCATGCTGTTGTTCACCGAGGATCTCGCCGCCTCAGGGTCGAGCCTGTCGGACCTCTCCTCGAGCGGGGACTTCCTAGAGCAGGGAGATACCCAATCACGTGTTGATCTAGACCGCCTCCGCTTCCGGATCGAAGACGACCCGGTTGCCATACCAAATCATGGCGTAGTTCCACTCGAAGACGGATACCAGGTCGAGGTTGCGATCAGCCCGTATCCGCCCACCCGCCTCGACCTCAACATCGACCTGTTCCTCACGACCGACGCTGGGACGCCGGTGGCTGGTGCCATCGCCGGCGCAGTTTGGGACATGACAATCATGGCCCACGGGCCTTTCACCACCGACCTCACAGGGACGGGCGACGGGCACTATGTCGCACCATTCGACCTCTTCATGGTCGGACCCTGGGAGCTCAACGTCACAATCGAGATACCCGATACACAGACTGAGCAACATATTACGCTCTACGTATACGTATGGCCGGAGTGATAATGACAACCACCCAAGATCCGCCAACTCAGACGACCGAGCAACGCTCGAAGGCTCCGCCCAATCACGCTCCACGACACACCGGAACAACGAGCCGGACTCGCAAACAAGTCATCATCACAGCGGTTGTTCTCACACTGCTCTCGGCTGCCTCGTTGATTCTCCTGCTCACCATTACGGGTGGTGCAGAGGTGGCCGCTGACGACGCCGACGTCACTGTGCTTTCACAACGCGACGTCTCCGGTGCGTTGCTCCGAACCGGGTCCGGTCCGGGAAGCATGGAGCTCGAAGCTCTCTACACACCGACATGGTATTTCGAATGGTCGGGCCGCCCTGAGCCTGCCACCGACGGCGCTCCCACGCTGGCGTTCTTCTACTTCGAGACAACTCATATCGAAGATCTACCCGAAGCTATGGCGGATGTTTCGGTTATCACCTCAGCGGGTTCGTTCGAGCCAACGGCTGCAGAGGTGGTCAGCAACTCCCCCCACCACCGGGTTACCCAGCTGATGTTTCCGGCAGAGTCGGCGGCCGGGGAGGCACTTGTCGACGCCGAATCGCCGCTCGTGCTCCAAGCAACTTTCGAAGACGGGTCGAGTGCAACGCTCGAATGGCCACAGCCTCTGCCTTTCGGCCTAGGTGCGCTGAACACGGCAGATACCGACGGTCGGTTCACGATGCCCGCCCTGTCGTTCGGGGCGATCGCGGCCATTTTCAGCGGTATGCTCGCCGCCCTCACTCCATGCATCCTGCTTCTGGCGGCGTACTTCACTGCCGTCCTGTCGGGGACGGCAGCCGCGTCCAGTGAGGATCGGGCCGGTGCTGAGCGTCGGCTGTTGCTAACGGGGTTGTTCTTCGTCGGTGGCTTCACAGCGGTGTACACGGCAGGTGGGGTCATCGCAGGGTTCATCGGTGAATCGGTCAATCGGTTCGAAAACATCGGCGACTACTCGCGGCCCGTTTCGGTGATTGCAGGGATTGTCGTGGTAGTTATGGGTATCCGCATGGCGAGCCAGGCGCGAGTCCCGCTTGTCTGCAAGCTGCCGGGCTTCAATCGACCGACACGATCTGGTTGGGTCGGGTCGGCGGTCATGGGATCCACGTTTGCCGTCGGTTGTCTCTCGTGCTTCTCTGCGACCGTGCTGACTGCCCTCCTGCTGTACGCGGGCGCCACGGGCTCACCGCTAGCCGGCGGTCTCGTGATGCTGATGTTCTCGGCGGGAACCGGCGTCATGTTTCTGCTGGCCGCAGTATTGGTCGCCCGCGCGGCGCCGGTCACGGAGTGGCTCTCGAAGGCCCAGCCTGTGATTGGAACGGTCAGTGCGATCGTCATGGTCGCACTCGGTGTGTTGATGATTACCTACAAGTTCCACCTCTTCACCGGCTATCTGTTCGAACTCTGGAGCTAGCGATGGTGGAAGAAACCCAACCGCCCGAAGAGGCGCAACAGACCGGAGAAGAAGTCGCGAAGCAAGAAGTGACGAAGGAAGACGTCACACGGGAAGAAACCGTGGTAGCCGGCGGCGAAGATGCTCGAGAGCGCCTTGGACCAGGACTCCTGTGGATTGCCGCGCTGGCTCTCATCGCGGTCCCGGTCCTCATTGGATTCATCTTTCTGCGAGGTGGCGACGAATCCACCGGCGGGATTGGGGATGACGCCTCCTCGGCAGAGGCGGCGGACGCGGGCATGGGCGGTGGCATGGGCGACACCGCCTCGGCGGCCGGCGGAGTGCCGGTTGGCGTAGGCAACATCGAGGACATTCTGGCAAGCGACATCGTCATCGAGCCCGACGCCACTGGATCTGGAGTCGTCGTGCGTTTGACAACATCGATCGAGGTCGCCTGCGCAGTGTCGTACGGAATCGATACGGACCTGGGATCCATCGCCACCGACAGCGACATGGCCGGCGGCGGGCATCTCGATCACCACCCGGTGTTGCGTGGTTTGAACCCAGGAGTCACGTACTCGTATCGTCTTTCCGCGATCGGTCCCGATGGCCGTCTCTACCAGAGTGGCCTCCGCGAGTTCACCTTCACTCCGGGCGAGACGGCAACCGCCGGGGTGACACCTGCACCCGATGTGGCGCCGCCCGCACCCAACGTTGCCGGTATGGCGACGGTGGCGGACGTCAGCTCGGAGTACTCCGACGCCTTTGCCGCGGCCATGGCCATTGACGGGGATCTGAGTACCGAATGGTCGTCGGATGGAGACGGTGATGACGCATTCATAGTTCTCGACTTCGGCGAGGAGATGATCGTGCAGGGGGTCGGCCTACGGACCCGTGAGATGTCCGATGGAACGTCAATAACGACGTCATTCACCGTCACTGCCAACGGCACAACATACGGGCCATTCCAGGCGGGGCCCGGCCTAGCAGTGGGTTTGGCAGACTTCGTCGGGCAGAGCATCAGGTTCGACGTCGACACCTCGACCGGCGGCAACACGGGAGCCATCGAGGTCGAGGTATACGGCGAAACGGATATGTAGGCAATGATCCTGTTTGGCTGGTTTGGTGCACGTCCCCACCGCGCGCTGTTTGTGGCTATCTCCGCGGTTGTGTGGTTTGTGCTGTCGGTGGGATCGGCGCAGGCCGATTCTGCCGTTCCCACCAACTACAAGTCCTCAGTGTTGGACGTCGAGCCGGACAGTACCGTTGCCGACTTCGCCGTCGTCGGCGGCGACGGGTTCCTGGAGATAACCGTCGCCGCCGGGCATACCGCCCTGATCCCCGGCTACTTCGACGATCCATATATCCGTATCGATCAGGACGGGACCGTCTGGGTGAACCACGACTCGCCGGCGTACTTCATAAACCAGGATCGCTATGGGCGTGTACAGGCTCCTGCCGCGGCGGATGGTCGTGGAGAGCCACAATGGGAGCGGGTCGCCGGTGGAGGCTCCTACGCCTGGCAGGATCATCGTATCCACTGGATGAGTTTCGACCTCCCGCCGGTTGTGTCGGGCGATCACTATCAGTTCGTCTTTCCGTGGGACGTGCCCATCGAGGTCGATGGGCGGGAGCTGAGCGTCCGTGGCGAGCTCGTGTACGTGCCGTCGCGCAGCCCTTACCCGGCATTGCTGGCCGGGCTTGTCGGGCTGCTACCGCTGGTCGGGAGACGATCACGAGATACCGTGCCCGTGACGTTGTTCGGTATTGTCGCCGGTGCTGTTGCGGTACTCGCAACCGGCATGCAACTGAGCGGCACACCGCCGCCGGTTCGCACCTTTCCGGTTGCGGCTGCGGCTCCGCTCCTGGCCGTCGTGCTGGCACTGATCGCCCTTGTCCTGCGCCGGATGAGTGTGGCCCGGTGGCTGAGCCTGCTCTGCGGCCTGCTCCTCGCTGTCTGGGCGGTCGCAAATCTAGGAACGCTTTGGCTCCCGGTGCTCCCTTCCTCTTCATGGTCCGACCTGCAAAGGGTGGCAACCTCGTTCGTCCTCTGGTCGGGTGTAGCCGTCGCCGGCGCATCTGTCGCGGCGTCGCTCGCCGCTTTGGCCGATCGCCGTTCGCGCATCGCGTAGTTGCGCGCTCGCCGCGTGAAGCCTGGTCCCTACTCGGGGGGGACCATGGTCCCTTGCGAACACGTACCGTGTTGACGAATCTGTGCCAAAAAATCCTAATTGTGGCAGTCTCTTCTCCCCCACCAGTAGGCCATTCTCATCAACTCGATCGCAAGATCGCCCGTATTTCGGGCCGTAATAGCATTCGCAGATTCTTGTAGTCGTCTACTCAATGATTTGAGCATTACGGCCCTACCCGGCGGGACCATGGTCCCCTACCCAATCGGAGCTGACCCCGGGATCATCCTTGAGAGCCCCAACTGGGGGCCGGGATCGGCTGCACAACGGCAGCCGAACTGGGGAGTATGTAACTAAGGAGAGTGTCAGGTATGACAAGGACCCAGAGAGAGTACCGCCGATGGCTTGTGGTACTTCTGGCTGGACTGATGTTCGTGGTCGCCGCATGCACAGGCGACGGCGACGATGCCGGGGCTGATGACACAACCAGCAGCGGTGACACATCGGAGATCCAGGCCGAGCTCGAACAGGCACAAGCAGACCTCGAGGCTGCACAGGCACAGCTCGCAAGCGCAGGTGCCTTGGAGTCGACACAGGTCGTGCAGGCAGGTCAGCTCGCAGCTGCTCCGGCCGGGACCCAGGTCCCTGGTGACGGATGGGCGACGGAGGAATCGGTTCGGGGTGGTCTCCACCTGGTGGCGACCTTCGACGATTATATGGATGGCCCGGACGCATGGGACATCGCTGCGCATCCTCGGGTGTACTTCACCAGCGAGAGCTACGCAAGCAACTACTTCGAGGACACGGACGAGGGCAAGACTCTTGCCGCTTCTCCTGACTTCGAGAACTTCATCGGCTGGCACGCCATTGATGCGTACGACAAGACTGTCGTGGCCTCGGCGCTGTACAAATTCGACGAGAACGCCGACATTGTGCGCGGCCCACACGGCGTTGGGGTTTCCCCCGACGGGCAGTGGGGCTATGTCGGGTGGTCAGAGGAGCTGGACGGTGTACGCACCAACTACGTCGGCGTGGTCTACACCCGCACGATGAAGCTCGCCCAGATCATGATGCAAGAGAGCTGGTGGCAAGGCGGCATGCGCGGCCAGGCACTCCACCACATCCAGGCTTGGACCGATGTAGACGGCAAAGAGTATGTGATCCTCCAGTGGGGCTTCGGCGCCACCGGTGGCCCACACCACGTCCTCGATCCCACAAACGGGAACCAGGTCGTCCGGTCGATCACCCGGCAAGACGTCAACCCGATGGGTCATCCGTTCACGACACCGTCACCGGACGGCAAGTGGATATACGTGTCCGTCGGATCGAACCAGGTCCGATCGAACGAAGCCCCTGCGGCGGGTGTCGCCAAGGTGAACGTCGACACGGGTGAGGTCATCTACATCATGGGTACCGGTCATCACCCGATCGGGATCACACATACCCAGGACGGTCTCTGGACCTATGTAGTGGACGGCCACAGCAGCCACCTGTACAAGATCGACAACGAGACCAACGAGGTGGTCGACGAGACCAGCGCCGGCATCGCCGGTCCGTACGGCATCTGCCTCGACTGGGATGAGACTCACGCCTGGATCGACGGCAAGGGTGAAGGTACCCACAACGTCGGTAACTCGATGGGCGTCGTCAACCTGGAGTCCTTCCGAGCCGAGCGCGCCTACGGCAACATGCCGTTCTACCTCGGTGGGTCGGCGTCTTCGGTCGATCACTGCGCCCTCCACCCGGACCCCGAGGTCAACGAGATCTGGGTCTCGAACATGAAGGGGTGGGAGACGATCGTGATCAACCTCGATTCGTTGACCGTCACCGACTACATTGAGACCCCCAACGGTGGCGACACCCACGGCATGGCGTTCGTGTGGTACGACGGCGGCTGGGAGAACGGTGAGCTGATGGGCGACATGGGTGGCCCCAAGGCCGCATCGTTCCGGGCAGAAGTTGCGGCACGCGCCGCGGCTGCCGCGGCCGACGGCTAGAGCTAGCACTACCCATATTCAATCAACCAACGACTGTACCCCCCGGCCCGATCGGGCCGGGGGGTATCCATTGAGAGAACCATGGAGGCGATCAACATGAGAACGGCACGAGCCCGCCTGCTGGTGCTCGTTGTCGCTGTCGCACTGGCCACAGCGGCGTGCGGCGGCAGCAACGGCGACGACAGCTCTGAGACAACTGCCGCACCGGTGACAACAACCGAGGCAACCGAGACCACGACTGCCGCGGAGACAACGACGGCGGCACCTACAGAGACGACCACGACCGCTGCGGCCTCTGAAACCACCGTCGCTGCCGGCGGCGACGGTGTCGAGCTGACAATTGGGGCCCAAGACAGCGAAGGCTTCAGCGTCAGCAAACTGGAAGCGCCCGCGGGTGTGGAGATAACGGTGACGTTTGACAACAAGGACACCTCGAGCGGAGAGCCGCACAACTGGCACCTCCTCACCGGCCCCGATATGGACGACTACTTCACACCTATCGTCGATGGGCCGTCCTCCGACTCTGTCACCTTCACCATCGGCACGCCCGGCGAATACGACTACCAGTGCGACACACATTTGACGGCGATGGTCGGCACCCTCGTGATCACCGAAAACTGAGCACGATCTCGACGTCATGCCTCTCGATGGCGTCACCAACGGACCCTTCGAGCGTTCGGACCTTTTGGTCCGAACGCTCGAAGGGTCAAACACCGTTCTCAACCGGCAATGTCCCCCCGGCTTCCGGGGGGAAGGTTCCTGCGGCTGCCCCTCGCAGCCGGAGATAGGGGGCTTGGGCGAGGGGGGAAGGACGAGCGGCGACCAAAGTTGTCCGAGCAGCTTCGACCTTTGGCTGTTTCACCGAAGCGGGGAAAGCTGTGTGTGAGCGGAAAGCGTCGGTGGTGGGCGTGAACCGACCGGCAGCCGGGGCAACCCGAGCCCGCCGTGCAACAGTTCCCCACCTCGAACGCTCTCCACATCGAACATGTCGCCTCAGGCCGCGTTGTTCACAACAGGCGGCAGGGTCGAGCGTGCGCCACCGATCTCTAGCCGGCTTGCAGCACCGTTACAAGATACAGGTAAACCGCGTCCAACTCTTCACTCGATAGCGAAATGCCGTCCATGTCGGGGACACCGCCGGCCGTCGCGTTCGATATCGAGCTCTTCGACACGCCGATGATGTTGGGACCGTCTGTGGTGCCCTGACCATCGCTTCCGTGACAGGCTGCACACCCCTCACCACCCGCCGTCCGTTCGAACACATCCTCGCCAAGGGCAAGCTGCTCGTCATCGACAGTGTCCGTCGGAGTAGTGGTCGTAGTGGTGTCACCCGGTGCGGTGGTGTCCGACGGCGGTGTGGTCGTGGTAGTTGTGGCCGGTCGGACCCCACCACGAAGATAGGTCACCAGCATGTCGATCTGCTCGGCCGTGAGCACCCGGCCGAAGCGAGGCATCTCGTTGCGGCCCTCCTCGATCCGCTGGATCAAGAACTCGTCGCTCTCTTCCATAGTCAAGGAGTTGGCGGAGATATCGGGCCCGAGATCCTCGACACCCATGCGGTTGACACCGTGGCACCGCGAGCACGCCATAACGAACAGCTCTTCACCGGTGAGATCGGTGGCGGCAAGCGGTGTTTGCCACAGAGGGTTGCTCTCTGCATCCTCTTCCAGCGACCTCAGGTAAGTGGCCAGCGATCTGATCTCCTCTGAAGTCATCGGACCGCCGTTGTCGATGGAATACGGTCCCATCTGGGTTCCGGGCACACCGAGCCCTATAAGCTGTGCCAACTGCTCGTTATCGACGGACTCGAGGAAGTTCTTTGCGCCCAACGCGGGGCCGATACCACCTGCACCCGCGGCACCGTGACAGCCTGCGCACTCACCGACATAGATCTCCTCCCCTTGCGCAGCGAGAAAGCTGAGCTGATCCTCCCGTGCCTCCGTTCGTTGCGCAGGCTCGTACAGCCGGTATAGGGGGAATACGGCGACGAACAGGCCCATGAGAATGGCGCCAACCAGCATCCACGTTCGGGTGGATTCCTCGAGTTCCGCTTGCTCCGGTCGATCGTTCATCATGCAGCTCCCGAGCAGCTCGGTCCCTGTGGCGGCTCATCGATCGACTCTTCTCCTGGGCCGCTGCCTTCTGTGATCGTTCCGGTGTCGACTTCGACGGCCTCGTCGGTGATGGCGACCGCAAACTGGTCCATTCCCCGCGGTGCCGGGCCCGAACGGACCTCACCGGCACGGTTGAATCGTGAGCCATGACATGCACATTCGAATTCACGTGAAGACTCGCACCACGTGACACGACACCCCAGGTGTGGGCACCGTTGCCAGAGCGCAACTACTTCGCCATCGATGCGCGTGAGATAGGTCTGAGCGCTTCTGACATAGATGGGAATCTCCGTTACCTCGTCGTCGGTAACGGTTTTCACGACCCCACCGAGACCGGATGATGTCCCGGATCTCAGCACGTCCCAGGAGGTCCAGAGCCCTGCTGCACCAATGAGGCCGGCACCGGCCTGCCAGGCGCGGCGCAAAAAGCCACGACGGTCGACTCCCTTATTCATAATTCACCATGCCATTCCTCCCAGGGCCACACCCATCCCCAGTTGGGCCCCCGGAAGGCAAACCCGACGAGTGTGAGGACTATCCATACAACCAAGAAGGTCGTAAACACAACGATCGCAACCTTGCGCAGATGCGGGGCAAGTGCCGGATTGCGATCGAGATACGGAAGGGCCAGCATCCCGATGATGATCGCGGTTGGTACCAACACCCCGGCGATTGCTGGATGGAAATGTGAGAGCAGTTCTTGGAGTGCCGCGAAATACCAAGGTGCCTTCTCGGGGTTAGGTGTCTCGAAAGGGTTCGCGACCTCCCGCAACGGTGCATCAAACAACAAAGCAAGCACCATCACGACGAGGAGAACACCTAGTGCCACGACGGCGTGACGTACCAATAGGTGCGGCCACACCATGACCAGATCCTGCTCCTTCGGATCCTTGCGCACCCCGACTGCGGGCTGACCAGGAACAATCCCAAGCACCCTTCTGCCCTGCTCGACTCTGGGGTCGCTCATGCGTCGCTGCCTCCTTCGCCGGTGTCCAGCATCGAGTCTTTGCGCCATCTCCAAATGTGGAACATGAACACAACCACGATCAGCGTTGGGAGCACTGCAACGTGAAGCACGTAAAACCGCAGCAGCGTGGCTTCACCCACCTGATCCCCACCGATGAGGATCGTCTTGATCTCATCACCGATGAATGGGACAAAGCCGGCCATCGAGCTCCCCACGGTCACTGCCCAGTAGGCGAGCTGATCCCACGGGAGCAGATATCCGGTAAACGAGAGAAGCAGGGTCAGGACCAACAGCACGACGCCGATGGTCCAGTTGAATTCGCGTGGTGACTTGTACGCTCCACGGTAGAAGACCCGGGCCATATGGGCGGCTACTGCCAGCACCATGAGGTGAGCGCCCCAGCGGTGCACATTGCGTATGAACTGACCGAACGCGACCTCGGTTTGCAGGGTCTGAATGTCGCCATACGCGTTGATCGGTGACGGTACGTAGAAGAACATGAGGTAGACACCGGAGACGATCAGCGACACGAGCAAGACGGTGGAGACGACACCGAGATACCAGCTGTAGTTGAAGTACAGCTCGCGCCGGCGCACCTTCACCGGGTACAGATGCAGGAGGAAGCTCGCCCAATGACCGGCGGCCCGCTCCCGCTCCGTCTCCCGGCTTGGGCTGCGGAATATCGATCGCCCAATTGTTGTGTCACGGAGCTTCATATCGCCATCCCAACTCTTACACCACCGACTCGAGCGTTGGGGCACTGAGTGACCCGCTCCCCACCCAGGTTGCCATGGACAAGGCATTTGGCGGGCAGCGCTCGATACAGAGCCCGCATCTGATACACGACGACTCGTCGAGCAGAAGGGCAGTGCCGACATTGCCCGGCTCGAACTCACCCGCCGGAACGATCGAGATCACGTTCACCGGACACACGTCGACGCAGAGGCCGCACAGCACACACGCCCCGACGTCGAGCTGGATATTGGCAAAGCATCGCAAGCAGCGTGCCGCTTCGCACCGCGCCTGCTGCTCGGTGAATCCCGTCTCGACTTCGGCAAGCCCGATTCGTCTCTCGGACGGCAGGGTGGGGACTGGAAGTCGGTCGAAGCGGTCGTAGGGGTCGTCGAGCCGGTGGAATTGTTGGAGCTCGACCAACTGCCCTTCAACCCCGGGCGGGGCCTCACCCCCGAATGACTTGTGTATGTCCGCGGCAGCACGCCGGCCGTCGGCGATCGCCTCGATGAGCGTGCGGGGCCCTCGGGCGGCGTCGCCTCCCGCCCAAACACCTGCGACCGAAGTGCGCATGGTATCGGCATCGATGCCGACGGTCCTGCGTGGTGATAGATCCGGGCCGGCGGCACCAAGCGCTTCGATATCAACAGCCTGCCCGATTGCCAGAATCACGGTATCCGCCTCGTACAGAGACGTGTCGTCCTCGTTGAAGCGGGGGCTGAAGCGGCCCAGCTCGTCGAACACAGAGAGAACGCCGATAGTCTCGAGACCGGTGACGCGGCCGTCATGGGTGGCTATCCGGGCGGGGCCCCGTCGATGGATGAACCCGATTCCCTCCTCTACGGCCTCCTCAAACTCGAATGGCGATGCAGGAAGCTCCTCACGCGATTCGAGTGAGATGACCGTTACGTCGGTGGCGCCCGCCCGGCTGGCGGTGCGTGCGACGTCGAGGGCCTCCGTGATGGCCGAACGCTCTGTGTCTAGTTCGTAGGATTCGGCCCGAGCCGCGTCGGCGTACGCCTCTCGTCTCAGCGCGCTGCGCGCTGCGTCCATGGCGACGTCGCCTCCACCGATCACGATCACTTTCTCGCCGACGTCTACCTCGAAGCCCCGATTGATATTGATCAGGAACTCGATTGCCCTGAGTACGCCATCGGCATCGTGACCGTCGATGTCCAGACCACGACCGAGCGTCGCCCCATATGACAGGAAGATTGCATCATGGCGACGACGCAATTCGTCGAGAGACACATCCTCGCCCAGCTTGACCTCGTATTCGACGGCGACGCCCAGATCAATGATGGCCTGAAGCTCTGCATCGAGAAGGTCTCTATCCAGTCGATACTCCGGGATACCCAGACGCATCATGCCACCGAGTGTGTCCGTCGCTTCGTAGACGGTCACCCGGTAACCCTGGCGGCGAAGATCGTGAGCACACGCCATACCAGCCGGACCGCCGCCGACTACCCCGATGCTCTGCGGGTGTTCGGGACCGCTCGGCGCAGCCACATCCAGCCAGGCTCTTCCTGATTGGGCTTCAGGACCGTACTTCTCGGTGACGAATCGCTTGAGCGCCCGGATTGCGATCGGGCTGTCGATGTTTCCCCGACGGCATGCGTCTTCACATGGTGCGGCACAAACCCGGCCGCAAACCGATGCAAACGGGTTTGGCAGCCTGGCGGTGAGGTATGCCGTGCGATCATCGCCGTCGGCGATGGCCGCAACGTACGCTCCAGCGTTGGTGTGGACCGGGCATGCCGCGAGACACGGGATATTCCGGTCGTAGTACGACAGGTCCTCCAACATCAGATCAAGGCCCGCTGTTGTGCCCGTCTCAGCAGGTACATCCCGGCGCCGAGAGCGACTCCCCACACGATGAGAACGATCAGATCCCGGACGAGTCCGGGGGCGTCACTAACAGCCGACAAGCTGATCACAACGTCCGGTAGCCAGACTGTCGTGATGGTGAAGTATGCGAATACGGCCACACCCCGCCACAGCGCTGTCGTCCACGTCACGACCTCTCCCATCCCGTTTGCGTGTTCAAAGGGTAGTAAATGAGTCCCTTAGGCGCCATCTACACGATCCCGTGAGATCCTATGAGAGGAAGGTGGATTCCTATAGGGGCGAATGGCCCAAACCGGATAGGCCTATGAGGTCCCGACCGCCGGTTACCGCTCAGCCGCGCCGTGGCTACTCGCTCGGGTTGAACACAACAACCTTGCCGGTGATCTCTGGATGGAGGACGTCCTCTACAACGAACGAACCCGTATTGGTTGGGAAGAACTCGAGCACATCCGTCTTGCCGAGGGTCACATAGCCGTGCACCTCATTGGCGAGCGGTTTGATACCCGCGGGTGATTCCTCGCGGTAAGGCACGTACACGGGAACCAGGTGGTGCAGCACGTGTTCAACGTCGTCGATGTCACCGCCTAAGCCGAGCGATTCGAGATTCTCCGGCGACATCGAATCGAGGTCGTACGCATCGATCTCTGGAAATAGAACCCAAGTCATCTCGGCGGGTATCAACCCTGCTACCCGGTAGTGGTACTCGTCGTTCCCGCGGTTGCGAAGGACGATTTTGACACGGTTACCGGCCGGGAGGAAGATCGTCTCGGGGTCGAACCCATCATCACTGAGCGAAACGTTGATCACCATCGTGGCGGAGTCGTAGTCCGGTTCGACAGTGACGCTTTCTGCGGCCGATCCACCGTCGACAGACCCGCTACACCCGGCTAGGGCGAGCGACATTACCAGCGGCGCAAAGAGCCTCCTGGCAAACGGTCGGGTTCGATTCATCGGGGTCCGATCTCTGGCGAGGTGTATGTACGCAAGGTCATGTGTAGCCGAACCGGTGCGACATGGCACGGGCCTAACGGCCTATAAATCGCGGTCGGGTGGCCCCCGGACACTCCATTATCGTAACGGGTGGGTGCGGAACCCGTGACCCCAAGTCGCCGGACCTTGTGCAGCTCGTGAGACCACCATGACAGAGACAGATGCTAAACCCGTGTATATCGAGGCCGAGCCTGCACCGCGCTCAGTGCCTTCCGCCCGCAGATTCATGGTGGTCGGCGTCGTCATCGCGCTCATCGCAGCTGGGTTCGTCGGGCGCGTGCTCCTCAGCGGAGGCCTAGCCGGTAGTGTGGTCGCGGACTGGCTGCCGTGGCTGGCCGGAACCGACGTGACACTGTATTACGGTGACACGTCGACTGGGTATCTCGTACCGGTGTCGCGCACCCTCGAAGGTGACGAGGAGAGTATCGATGCGCTGGCGGCCTCGCTGCTGGCCGGTCCAGCAGCCGACACAGGCTTGGTGACTGTGGTTCCCGCCGGAATGTCGGTTCGGTCCGTGACCTTGGAAGGTGACGTCGCGACAATCGATTTGGCAGGGGCGTCGCTCGACGATGCGCTGGCGCGAGAGGCCATCGTCCAGTCCCTTGCATCATGGCCGGGAGTTACCGAGGTTCGTGTGATGGTGGGCGGTTCGGAGATCGAGCTGCGCTCCGGCACACACATGCTGTATTTCTACGACCCGTCACGTGACATGCTGCTGGCGAAGCCGGCGTCAGCGACGAATGCCCGCGAGCTGCTTGAAGAGTACCTACTGGGCCCGGGTAACCCGTCGCTCGACGGGCTCCCCAACGATGTCGAGGTGCTGCAATTCGAATCGGCTCCAGGAAGCGGATTGATCAAACTCGATCTCCGGTACACGGACTCGTTGCGAACGATGGCCGTCAGCGACGGAGACGGGATGCGACGGATCCTCGAGGGTCTGATTGCAACGCTGACAACACGTTCGGGTACCGTCGACTTCGTTTATCTCGATTTCGAGGGACATGCAACGCTGGGGCTCGGCCAATGCGCCAATCTGCTTCGCACCGTTCAGCCACCCCCGGAAGTGCTAAACGACGAGCGCCTGGTGAGGGCTGGTGACGTCTGATGCCTGTCTACTTCGACAATGCTGCCACCTCGTGGCCAAAGCCGGAACAGGTGCGTGAGGCTCTCGCCCGCTACTTCGACGATTCAGGGGGCAACCCCGGACGTTCCGGCCACCGTATGTCGATCGCGGCAGCGCAGGCGGTCGAGGAAGCTCGCGACACCCTCGCCGAACTGCTGAATGTGGCGGACCCGGCGCGGATAAGCTTTACCAAGAACGCCACCGAAGCTCTCAACATCGCGATCTACGGGAGCCTGGCCTCCGGAGATCACGCTGTTACCACGAGCATCGAGCACAACTCTGTTATGCGTCCTCTTCGCCACCTCCAAGAGGAAGGGGTCGAACTCACCGTTGTGCGGTGTGCCCCCGACGGATCGGTCGATCCGGATCAGATTGCCGACGCCATGCGCCCCAATACGCGCTTGGTGGTAACAACGCACGGCTCGAACGTCACGGGCACGCTGCTACCGATCGGCACGGTCGCGAGCATGACGCGCGGCCGTGGCGTGCCCTATCTCGTGGATGCGTCGCAGACTGCGGGTGCAGTTCCAATCGACGTCGGCCAGCTTGGCGTCGACATGCTGGCGTGCACCGGCCACAAGAGCCTGCTCGGCCCGACCGGAACGGGCGCCCTGTATGTGAGCGAAAGCTGCTCGCCCCGGCCTCTGACACGTGGTGGGACCGGCAGCCGGTCCGATCTCGAAACCCAGCCGGACTTCATGCCGGACATGTACGAGGCCGGGACGCTGAACGTCGCCGGGCTGATTGGTCTCGACGCCGGCATGCGCTACCTCATCGATAAAGGGGTCGACACAGTCGAAGCACACGAGGCGAGCCTGGTGGCCAGGTTCGTTGCTGGAGCATCGGAAATCCCAGGATTGACTATCTACGGCCCCGCCGATGTCGGCGGCAGATGTGGGGTGCTGTCCTTCAACGTCACGGGGCTTGCGTCCTCCGACGTATCCATGTTGCTCGACCGCGACTTTGATGTGATGAGCCGGTCGGGCCTCCACTGTTCTCCGGGTGCCCACCGGACGATCGGGACATTCCCGACCGGCACCACCCGCTTCGGATTCAGCTACGCAAACACGACGCGAGAGATTGATCAGGCTCTCGCTGCCCTAGAACAGATCGCAGCTTGGGCAGCATCCCGCCCGTCGTCAGGGGTCGCAGACGATGGCTGAATCACTTGACGGGCTGCTGACGTTCTTCGCATCCCACCACGCCATCCGTGCGGAAAAAACCCTCCGGGTGGCGGGCTTCGACGCCTTGTTGATCCCCGGCCCAAAGGAGCTGAGTCCAAACTGCGGGGTCGCTGTGCGCTTCGAATACGCACAACGCGAGCCGGCATTGGAGTGTCTCGCGGCGAGGAACGTGAAGGTCGACGAGGTTCATCTATACCAGCCGGCTACAGATCGTTGGGCGGAAACGGGACCGGGTAGATCGAGATGGCCGTGGCGAGGCCGCCGCCCATGACACTCCGCCCTGAATCACGACGAGCTACCGCCATCCGCATCACAGGGCTTCAGGCCGGCGTCGTCATGGCGTTGGCGGCGGTGATCGCCGGTTCATTCTTCGAGGTGCGGCCTCCGGAGGCGTATGGGATCTGTATGTCCTGTCACGGTAGAGATCTCGCGAACTGGGTGACGAATGGCATGTTCAGCACGGATCTGACCGTTGCCCGGGCATCGGTGGTGTTTCCGCTCCTCACCACCGTCGGTGTGATCCTTGGGTCTGTGCTCGCAGCGATCATGAGCGGCGAATTCCGGTGGCAAAAGCCGGCCAGGCCGATACGGAGTTTCTCACTGGGCCTCATCGTGATGAACCTTGCGCTGCTCGCCGGAGGGTGTGCCACACGTCTGACACTCGCAGCCTCCGCAGGGGATCTATCGGCCCTTGTGGCATTTGGCGCGATGGCTGTTGGCATCGTGCTGGCCACCCTGTTGCTGAGAAGGAGGGCGCTCCGATGACGCTCGCTGCCATCGCCAGTCTCATCGTGGGGATCACCATCGGCTTTGTCGGCCAGCGATCTCGTATGTGCTTTATCGCCGGCATCAGGGACTACGTCATTGTCCGTGACACATTCCTGTTGAAGGGACTCGTTTCCTTCGCTGTCGTCGCATGGATAGCCTTCCCGCTGAGTGGGCTGATCGGTGGGGAATTCGTAGGCGAGTTTGGTAGACCGGTGATTGAGACCGCCCTGCTTGCGATCGCAGGCGGCTTTGGCGTCGGCTACTTCTCGGTCCTCGCCAACGGATGCCCGTTCCGGCAACACGTCCTCGCCGGCCAGGGTTCCACGAGTTCGATGGTCTATCTCACGGGCTTCCTCGCAGGAGCGTTCACGTTCCACGCATGGGTCGCACCCTTGCTGATCGGATACTTGCCATGAGAACCTCCGCAGTGCCAACGACCGTGAGGTGTCTTGCTAGATCCCTGGTTGTCGTGATGGCCGGACTCTATGTGGCGGCGTGTAGCGGGGACACACTCCCGTCGCCGGAAGGCGCACGTGGGCTCGCAATTGCCCGAGAGAACGGATGCCTCGCCTGCCACGTCGATAGCGACGTCGGGCCGGGCTGGGAGGGTCTGGCCGGGAGCGAGGTCGAACTCAGCGACGGTACGACGATCGTTGCGAACCGTGAGTATCTGCGACGCTCGATTCGTGAGCCGCAGGCAGACACTGTCGCCGGGTATACCATCCTCATGCCAACGGCGGTACTCACCGACAGCGAGGTAGATGCTCTGGTTGCCTACATTGAGGAGCTGAGATGAGAAGGCTGGTTGCCGCGCTGCTAACTGCACCGGCGCTGCTCGGCATGCTTGTGGCGGGCTGTGGCGCCGACACCGAGGAGCTTTCGGGTTTCGTTCGGAACCCGGCGCCGGACGTCAGCGGTGCGCAGATACCGGATGCAAGCCGTGGTGGCGAGACCTTCGATATGAAGGCAAACCAGGGCGGCGTGTTGGTGGTCTATTTCGGCTACACCTCGTGCCCCGATGTCTGCCCGACGACTCTCGCCGACCTCCGTGGGGCAATGGCCATCCTGGGTGACGATGCCGAGAAGGTCAGTTTCGCAATGGTGACCATCGACCCTGAGCGTGACACGGGCGAAATCCTCACCCAGTATGTGCAGTCGTTCATCGACGGCGCTCACAGTCTGCGAAGCGATGACGACGCCATGTTGCGCGACGCTGCCGACCTCTTTGGCGCCGACTACGGGGTCACCGCGACTGAGGAAGGCGACATCGAGGTGGAACACACGGCACACCTGTACGCGGTTGACGACACCGGTCTGATCGAGGTGACGTGGCCGTTTGGGACGGCCTCTGACACCATCGCCGACGACCTGCGAATACTCCTAGACACCTGACGCCACCGCCCCGTTCCGGGGGAATGGTGGCTCGGACAACTGCGGTCGCGATCCCCAGCGGGAGGGCAGCAACCTCGAGAATCCTTAGGTTCAGGCTGGTCAGGGTGCGTCGTCGCGGACCTCGACTTCGACGACTACCTCGCCGGCATTCTCGAATGAGAGCGTGACATCGAACTTGTCGCCGACGACGAGTGGCTCGGCAATTTCGAGCAGCATGATGTGGTAGCCGCCCGGCTCCAGACTGACGGTTGTGCCGCCGGGCAGCGCGATCTCACCGACCTCACTCATCTGCATTGTCTCGTCGACCATCGTGGTCTCGTGAACCTCGGCGGCCACAGCGATGGCGGCATCTACAGCCACACCGATGAGCCGGTCATCCGAGCCGGCTTCGAGATCCATGTAGACGGCACCTGCGCTCGCCATCGACGGGCTGGTGCGTGCCCACGGGCCGTCTATCGACACCCCATCGCCCCCGCCACAGCCGGCAGCAAGCACGGCCACGACAGCGACGCTCGAGAACAACCTTCTCATCCCTCGTCTCCAGTTCAGATCGGTGTCGGATCGCTCGTGCACAATAGCTGAAACCGCCCCGGCTCCCAGATCATGAGCAGAGCGCAACCCTCCACGCCGGACCGACGATGGTCTGTCAGGACCTTGAGACGTCCTGCGGAAGCAGCTCTTCGAGCACCGGACGGACCCGGTTGAGAGCGCCCGTCAGCGCGTTCCACAGATCGTCGATCATCGCCGACTCCCCGCTCTTGGCTGCCATCTCGACTTCGTATGCAGCCCGGCGCGCCTCCTCTGCGGTCATCTGCCCGCTCGCACCCTTCAGCCGGTGAGCCACCTTGGCCAGCTCATCCAAATCACCTTTGATCAACGCGGCGTCTCCTGCAGCCTCGAGTTCGGCCACCTCGCCGAGATAGATGTTGATGATCTCGGCAAGGAAGACCGGGTCGTCGCCAAATTGGGCCATCGCCTCCGCCCTGTCGAAGACAGAGGTTGTGTCCTCCTCTGCGTCGGGTTCGGGGACAGGAAGCGCACGTCCACTGTCGGCTAGCTGTTCGACTGCCACAAACAGCTCTTCAGGGCGGAACGGTTTCGACACGTACGCATCCATCCCGGCGTCGAGACATCGCGTCTCGTCCCCCGCCATGGCATGCGCGGTGAGGGCAACGATCGGGATGCGCCGGCCCGTCCCCTCCTCCAGCGTGCGTATCTCTGCGGTTGCTCCAAAGCCATCCAGCTCCGGCATCTGGATGTCCATCAGAATGATGTCAAACTCGCCGTCGCGGAACGCTGCGACAGCCTTGCGCCCATCGTCGACCACCGTTACGTCGTGGCCACGGCGGGCGAGCAATCTGACGGCCAACTTCTGGTTGATCGGGGAATCCTCGGCAAGCAGCACCTGGAGCGTTTGACGGCGCTCCCGGAGCCAGTGGCGGGTGATCATGTCCGCTCCCTCGACACCCTCGGCCGACACCAGTGTGAGCGCTTCCGTGAGGCACCCGGGGGCAAGCGGCTCCACCAGGTAGCCCTTGAACCCCAGCTGCCGATATCGGCTGGCGCTGCCTCGCTGGCCAACCGCGGCCAGCGCAATCACCGGGACCCGGTTCATGATGCCGCTACGGTGCAGCTCCTCGGCGGCGCCAACCGAACGGCCACTCGCAGCGAGGACGACGGCGTCGTAGCTCGATCCTTCCTCCGTTACGCGGGTCACAGCAGACTCGACGTCGGCCACCACCGTCGCCACCATGCCCGATCGATTCACGGTCGTTGCGATCTGGAGCCCACGTGTCTCGACATCGGCGATGACGAGTACGTTCGGTTCGCCGCGGATGCCGGTCCCTACAGGTGAGATGGCGTCCTCGTCAACGTGACCGAGCATGATCTCGAACGAGAACACACTCCCCTCGCCCACAGTGCTCGTCGCGGCGAGACGGCCCCCCATCATCTCCACCAGCTCCGCAGAGATCGCCAACCCGAGCCCGGTCCCACCGTACTTGCGAGACGTGCTGGAGTCCGCCTGTGAGAATGCGTCGAATATGGCCTCCAGGCGCTCCTCCGGAATGCCGATCCCGGTGTCCTCCACCTCGAACCGCACTCGATAGTAGGGAGGCTCGCCGGCGGTTGCTCCAATCCGAACCGTGACACCACCGACATGGGTGAACTTGACGGCGTTGCCGATGAGGTTGAACAAAACCTGGCGCAGTCTGCCCGGATCCCCCGCAAATCCGTGGGGAAGATCCGGGTCGATGTCGGCGTCGATGCTGATGCCCTGTTCCCGAGCGCGAACCGACATCGTGCCAACAGTGTCGGCGACGGTATCTCGCAGGCTGAAGGGAATTGACTCGAGGGAGAGTCGACCCGATTCGATTTTGGCGAGATCGAGAATGTCGTTGATCAGATCCAACAGGGCGTTTGATGCCTGAGACACCGTCATCAAGTAATCCCGTTGCTCAACGGACAACTCAGTGAGCAGAGTAAGGTCGGTCATCCCGAGGATGGCATTCATCGGCGTTCTGATCTCGTGGCTCATGTTGGCAAGGAACTGTGACTTGGCAACACTGGCTACCTCAGCGGCCTCCATCGCGGCTCGGAGCTCCTCGGCAGCTCGCTGCCGTTCAGTCACATCACGGGTCGTCACCTGGTACTCGAGTGGCGTGCCGGTGTCGGGATCGCGCACCAGACGAGCCGTTCCGTCGAGCCAGACGTAGTGCCCTTCGGCGTGAAGTATCCGGTACGTCGCGGCCGAGGGCACATCACCTCTCGGCATGAGGAACTCGCGGTAGAGCGCGGCATCCTCGGAATGGACGAGCTCGATCGTGTCCATATCGGCGAAGTCATCCGGCTGATACCCAAGAACCGTCTCGACGGCAGGCGAGACGTAGGTGATCCGACCGTACGGGCCGCGCCTTTCGATGATGTCCGTCGAATTCTCAGCCAGCAGCCGGAACCGCTCTTCGCTCGACCGGAGTGCTTCCTCGGCCGCGCGGCGCTCATCTATGGGGCGCGCTGCAATCACAAACGCGTTCACCTGAGGGTCGCCGATCCGGTTGGTGGCGATCGACTCGAAAAACCGCCAACTGCCGTCCTTGCGACGCATCCGATGCTCCACCGGATGCGTCGTCGCACCGCGCGGTGTCGCCGCGGCCGTTCCAAAGACGGTGTCGACGTCCTCGGGATGCATGAACTCGATCGCTTCACGCCCGATCAGCTCATCGATACTCCACCCGAGGAGATCGGCGATGGACGGGCTGACAAACCGGAACACACCTTTGCGATCGACAGCGATGATCAGATCCGAGGTTGCTTCCAAAATGACGTGCAACCGGGTCCTGCTCCGCTCCAAGGCTCGCTCGAGCTGGGCCCTGTCGGTGACGTCGGTGGCCACCCCCACCACGCCTTCACCCCGGTGCGCTTGGTTGCCGGTTGGCCCGATCGCCACCTGCCATTGCCGGCCGAAAGCGGCCAGGAGTCCGGTCGAGTTGCCACCCTGTCTGGCACGCTCGTACATCTCGTCCCACCCCGGGATGGCAGAGAAGTCATCGGCGCTCATTCCCTCGAGCCCCCGCTGGTCCACACCGAGATGGACCAGATCACGCCCACCGGAATACACAAAGGTCCCAGAGTCGTCGATCACGAACAGCACCATCGGTGCCTCGGAGATCGCTGCTTGTAGCGCGGCTCCCGGTAGCTCCCGCTCGAAGTCCGGGAGCGATGCTGTGCGTGCCATCACTCGCGCACAAGCCTCGGTCAACGGGCCCAGAGCGTCAGAGGACACCTCGTCGGCAGTGTCCAGCACGATGACACCTACCGTGTAGCCGTCCGACACGAGCGGGATGCAACGCATAGCCCTACCGTCATCTCGAAGACAGGTCGTCGCTACCCGGCCGGCAAGAGCCCTCGTGACCTCGTCGCATGTACCGATGTCCTCTGGCATCGACTCCATCGCAAAGGTGCGGAGCCTCACCTCACCAATGCCGTCGACATCGGCTGCTGCGATATAGCCCCCGGCTGCGCCGGTTATGTCCAGCAGAGAACCGAGAACGTCCTTGAAGATGTGTTGTGGGTCAAAGCCGTCCAAGACGGCCGCCTGGGCGCGCGCCGCCGCCTCGGACACAGCCAGCTGCCGTCTCAGGGCCCGGTCCGGCGCGTCGGAAGCAACGCCCGCACTGTGATCAAGAACCGCCATACCAACTACTGTCGGCAGCATCTCGGCGCTATTGAGCGCTGAGCGTGCCGGAACGTTTGTGTTTTAACCTTGGCAGCATCCGGCCATGCCCGAAGGAGAGACCCGTGCAACTAGTCGAGTGTGTCCCCAACTTCTCCGAGGGACGTGACCACGGTGTCATCGACGCCATAGCAAGAGCGATCACAGGCGTCGCCGGTATCCAGCTCCTCGATATCGACCCTGGTCCAGACACCAACCGCACAGTGGTCACCCTTGTCGGGGACCGGTCCTCGGTCGGCGAGGCTGCCTATCGCGCTATCACCAGGGCAGCCGAGCTGATCGACATGAGCACTCATACCGGGGCTCATCCCCGCATGGGTGCAACGGATGTGTGCCCGTTCATACCGGTGGCGGGTGTCTCGATGGAGGAGTGCGTCGCGATTGCCCAAGAGGTGGCGGAACGTGTCGGTGACGTGGGAATCCCGGTTTATCTCTACGAACACGCCGCACCCGGTGGACGGCGGTCGCTCGCCGATGCCAGACGCGGTGAGTACGAGGGTCTGGCAAGCCGCACGGACCGGCCGGATTTCGGGCCCGATCTCAACCCGACAGCGGGCGCAACGGCAATCGGGGCAAGGGAGTTCTTGATCGCCTACAACGTCAACCTGAATACGACAGACCGTCGTCTGGCACATCAGGTGGCGCAGACGATTCGGGAACTCGGAGTACCCAAGCGGGATGATGAGGGCCGTGTCGTGAGGGACGACATGGGAGACACCGTGTATGTCGCCGGCAGGTTTCGTGAATGCAAGGCGGTGGGGTGGTACCTGGAGGACTACGGACGAGCCCAGGTTTCGATCAACCTCACGGACTACAACGTGACCTCGATTCACGATGTGTTCGAAGCATGCTGCGAGGAGGCCGCCGTGCGCGGCATGCGGGTCACCGGGAGTGAGCTCATTGGGCTCGCACCCAAGACTGCGCTGCTCGCCGCCGGAGACCATTTCCTGTCGAAACAAGGGCACACGACCGGGGTATCCGAAGCAGCCCGCCTCCGCTCGGCAGTTCTGTCACTGGGGCTAGATGAACTGGCACCGTTCGATCCCGGTGACAAGATCATCGAATACCGGGTCGGCAGCGGTCCCGGGAAGCTCGCCACCTTGTCCACGACCCAGCTCCTGGGTGAGCTCTCTTCCGATTCACCGGCTCCCGGTGGTGGGAGCGTCGCTGCAGTATGCGGTGCGCTGGCCGCTGCGTTGACGTCGATGGTGGCTGCATTGTCGTATGCAAAGAAGGGCTGGGAGGACACCCGCCCCGAAATGGAGACGCTGGGTCGGGCCGCACAGCAACTGATCGACTGGTTTCTGCTCGCCGTCGACAGGGACGCCGAGGCGTACAACGAAGTGATCGCCGCCACCCGGTTGCCGAACAAAACGCCGGATGAACGGAAGGCCCGCATCAAGTCGCTGGGGATGGCCAACTACCGGGCGACGCTTGTTCCCCTGGAAGTCCTCGAACACTCGGTCACCGCTCTTGACTTGGCCCGGCAGGCGGCGGGCAGTGGCAACCCGAACTCGGTCTCCGACGCCGGTGTTTCAGCCGTTTGCGCCGAAGCTGCGGCACGGGCGGCATCACTCAACGTGCGCATCAATCTCGCGGGCCTCGGTGAGGGTGAACGAGCGGACGTGAGACGCCGCCACGACGCTGCGCTCACGGAGGTATCCCGGCTGGCCGCCGCCACGAGCCGTGTTGTCGACGGCATCCTCGACGGCTGAGCCACGACCCTGCTGTCCTGGGACCCTACCGTCCTGGGACCCTACCGTCCTGGGACCCTACCGTCCTGGGACCCTACCGTCCTGGGACCCTACCGTCCTGGGACCCTACCGTCCTGGGACCCTACCGTCCTGGGACCCTACTGTCGGCTCAGATCGGAGGCTTCCACTTCAGCGGCAATTCCGTCCAAACTCGCTGCGGTTGGCTCCTCATCCCACACGTGGACGTCTTGGAGGAGCTCCCGATACTTGGCTCTCTGCCCTGCGTGTACCACCGCCACGATCGGCGTGTCCTCGGATACGACCGTCTTGTAGCGTGCGAGGATGGCACGGTGCTGAGGACGCTCGAGATCGAGCTGGAAGACGATCCCATGTGCCGCGTTGACCATCTCACAGCCATCCTTGAGGATCGGGCATAGGTGCCCCATCGCGGGTCCGTGGCAAACGAGAACGGGGTGACCGAGCCGCTCTAGGAAACTCCGATCGAACTCCCCCTCGAACGGAGTCACATCGAGAATCAGACCGCCCGTAGGTTGCATCGACTCACCTCCTTTCTCCCCAGCAATAGACCTCCTGTCGAGCAGCGACAGGGGCCGAAAGTCCCATCTGTGGGGATCGGGGTCAATTGCTGGGCGAACAGACCGTCCTCGCGCCGCGATGGTCCCCGACACGACCGGGCACATGCCACTACGCTGGCAGCATGACACAGGTGCGCTGGGGCGTTCTCGGCACGGCAAACATTGCGATCAAGCATGTCATCCCGGCGATGCTGAGTGCCGACCGGTGCCTGGTGACGGCGGTTGCATCACGCAACCTGGAGCGAGCCGAGAAGGTCGCCGCGGCGCTCGACATCCCAAGCGCCTACGGCTCCTACGGGCAGCTACTGAACGACGAGGACATCGACGCCGTCTACATCCCGCTTCCCAACCACATGCATATGGACTGGGCTATCGCGGCGGCTCGGGCCGGAAAGCACATCCTCTGTGAAAAGCCGATCGCGCTCAGCAGTGCTGAAGCTGAGCTGATGATCGCTGCTGCTGAGGACACCGGGGTGATCCTGCGCGAAGCCTTCATGTACCAGTTTCATCCAATCTGGGTGCGAGCCAAGGAACTCATCGACGGCGGCGAGATCGGCGAGGTGATCGCCATCGACAGTTGGTTCTCGTACTTCAACGACGACCCCGACAACATCCGCAATGTTCTCGACTACGGCGGTGGCGCATTGATGGACATCGGCTGTTACTGCGTCCACCTGTCAAGGCTCGTGTTCGGTGGTGAGCCGACCGCGATCAAGGCGGCGGTCCGCAGGGATAACGGGCAGGGTGTCGACATCGCAACATCAGGAGTGCTCGAGTTCGGTGACCAGATCTCCACGTTTGGCTGCTCCACCAGAGCCGAGCCTGACCAGCGGGTCGACATATACGGGACTGAGGGGCGTATCAACATCGAAATCCCGTTCAACATCCCGATCGACCGACCAACACGGATGTCGATCACTGCGGGTGGGCGGCCACCCGAAGAGCCGGGGACCGTGACCGTCGAATTCGAGACGGTAAACCAGTACACCCTCCAGGCGGAGGCGTTTGCCGCCGCGATCCTCGACGGTGCTCCGATGCCCGACACCGGCTCCACAGCAGTCGGCAACATCCGCGTTATCGAGCGGATCTTTGCAGCCACCGGACCTTCAGGCTGGAAGTAACCAGGAGGAGCGAGCGTGGCAGCAGTTCTCGGTTTTGGCGGCTACGTCCCCGAGCGGGTGATGACCAACGACGACTGGGCTGCACTGATCGACACCTCCGATGAGTGGATAACAGCCAGGACCGGCATCAAGGAACGACACTTTGCTGCCGACGACGAAGCAACCGTCGACCTCGCGGCGGCCGCGGCCGAGGATGCAATAAAGGACGCGGGGGTTACGGTCGCCGACATCGACGAGATCATCGTCGCCACTGACACACCCGAGGCATACACACCCGACACGGCATCCTTCCTACAGCATCGTCTCGGCTGCCGCGAAGTGCCGGCATATGATCTCGGCGGCAGTGGCTGTGCCGGGTTTGTCCAGGCACTCGATGTTGCGAGAGCAAGGATGATGTTCGAGCCCAAGACCATCCTCGTCGTTGGAGTTGAGCTCATCTCGCGCCTGATGAGCTGGGAGGACCGGTCGTTTTGCGTTTTGTTCGGTGATGCTGCGGGCGCCATGGTGCTGGGCCCCGACACGGGCAAGGCGCAACTCCTCGATGTGGTTACAGGCACCGACGGAGCCAAGACCGGCATCCTCACACTGAGAACGGGGGGCACCCGGCATCCTTTCAACGCAGAGTCCCTGGCCAGCGGCGCCTATCAACATCTCGACATGGATGGGCGCCGAGTATTCCGGGAGGCCGTTCACCGCATGTCGGGAGCAGTCATCGACGTACTCGACCGTATCGGCGAGACCATCGACGACGTGGCATTGCTTATCCCACATCAAGCCAACAAACGTATCATCGACGCGGTCGGCCAGAAACTCGGCATCCCCGAGAAGTCGGTCTACGTCAACGTGCAGGACTACGGGAACACGGGTTCCGCAACGGTTCCGTTCGCCACCTGGGAGGCGCTCGGGAAGGGTCTGATCGGTAGCGGCGACCTCGTTGTACTGACGGCGTTCGGCGCCGGTTTCCACTGGGCGGCCGCGGCTTTGAGATTCAACTAGCCGTCGGTTTCTGCTTCCGTAGCTGGCGCTTCATGCGAAATACGATGGCGCCCATGCCACGGGTGCGCAGTGACGAAACCACGTCGTCGAGGCCGAGGTCCACGTAAAAATCCTCGGGAAGTTCGAGGATCTCGTCGACGGTCGCACCTTCGAGACCCTCGGCAAGGATACCGGCGAATCCTCTGGTCGTCGGAGCCTCGGCAGGTGCGTCGAACCACAACTTGACCACCTGATCCTCGCCAATATCGGCGCGGAGGAACAACGGAGACTGGCATTCTTCGACTCTCTCGAAGCGCCCCGATTCGGCCATGCCGTCGGGTAGCTCCGGTAGCCGGCGCGAGTAGTCGAGCAGCGCCTGAAGCTTCACGTTCTGCGGAGCGGTGGCAAACAGGGTGACGATCTGTGCGAGTTTCTCTGGAACGGCCATTCCTCCGACGATAGACCAACCTGCCCAACCAAAAAACGCGGGAACGCCAAACGGCCCCCGGTCCGGCGTCTACATTTGGGTAAAGCCTGCTGAAGGAGAGCGCCATGGCCGCCATCGCACTGGACCCTGAACCCAAATTCGCCACCTACGCTCACCCGGAAGCTCTGGTGAGCACGGGCTGGCTCGCCGACCATCTCACCGACGACAGCCTCGTCGTCGTCGAAAGCGACGAAGACATCCTTCTCTACGAGACCGGGCACATCCCCGGTGCGGTCAAGGTCGACTGGCACACCGAGCTCAACGACACATTGATCAGGGACTACATCGGCCCGGAGGCCTTCGCCGAGCTCATGTCTGCAAAGGGAATAGCCCGCGACGACACGATCGTCGTCTACGGCGATAACTCGAATTGGTGGGCTGCCTACGCGTTGTGGGTGTTCAAGCTGTTCGGCCATCCCGATGTCCGGCTGCTCGACGGTGGCCGCCAGAAGTGGTTGGCGGAGTGGCGCGATATGTCGACCGACATCGCCCATCGACCCCGAACGAACTACCCGGTAGTTGTACGGGACGACACCGAGATCCGCGCCATGCTGCGGGAGACCCTCGACCATGCCGGGGCGAACCGACCGCTCATCGATGTCCGCTCTCCCGAGGAGTTTTCCGGTGAGCGCACCCACATGCCCGACTACCCCCAGGAAGGCGTGCTGCGAGGCGGCCATGTCCCGGGCGCCAATAGCGTCCCGTGGAAGCGTGCATCCAACGAGGACGGGACCTTCAGGAGCCGTGAGGAATTGACCGCGATCTACCAGAACGAAGTCGGGCTCAGGCCGGGCGACGAGGTCATCACCTACTGTCGGATCGGGGAACGCTCCAGCCATACCTGGTTTGCCCTCACCTATCTTCTCGGCTTCGACAACGTCCGCAACTACGACGGTTCCTGGACCGAATGGGGCAACGTAGTAGGCCTCCCCATCGAAAAGCCCTAGCGTCCCCGCATCCTTCTCCCTCCGGGAGCCACACATTCTTCTCCCCCCGGGAGCCACACATTCTTCTCCCTCCGGGAGAAGTACCCGAGCGCAGCGAAGGGCGATGAGGGCTTATGAATTCGAGCCGGATTTGAAGACCCCCTCACCTGCCTCGCCAACGTATCGGCTTCCGATACGCCTCGGCCTGTCCTCTCCCGAAGGGAGAGGAATGTCTGTGTCCAACCAGCCATCCCCCACTTCCCTCGATCCGCGCAATCCGTTGCTCGACGCGGGTGGGACCCCACACATTCTTCTCCCTCCGGGAGAAGTACCCGAGCGCAGCGAAGGGGGATGAGGGCCTTATGAGCTCAAGCTGGATTTAGAGAAGCCCTCACCGGCCTCGCTAGCGCTCGGCTGTCCTCTCCCGAAGCCTGAATCCACGGTTTGTGGTGGAGGAATCGCTCGATTTCGCAATGCGCCCGGGGGATCTCGAGTTTTGATTGTTCACCGAAACAGGGAAGCTGTGTTTGAGCGGAAAGCGTCGGTGGTGACGAGCTAATCGAGCGATCCGACAATCTGCAACCGTGGATTCAGGCGAAGGGAGAGGAATGTCGTGGCTCACCTGCCTCGCCAACGTATCGGGTTCAGATACGCCTCGCCTTTCCTTCTCCCGAAGGGAGAGCAATAGCGTGGGTGAGTACTCTGTGGTCGCCAGCCAGTCGAACCTGAGGTGACCAAACGTGCGTGCTCCACTCGATCCCCCTGATGTGCTGATGCTCGGCCCCGGGCCGTCCAATCCGGATCCGGTGGTCAGCCGGGCTATGTCGGCGCCGCTGGTCGGCCACCTCGATCCATACTTCCTGACCGTCATGGAAGAGACCATGACTGACTTGAGGAAGCTGTTTCATACCGACAACCATCACACCATCCCCATCTCGTCGACGGGCACCGGTGGTCTCGAGACGATCATGTTCAACCTCGTTGAGCCGGGGGACGAGGTGATCGTTGGAGTCATCGGGCACTTCGGTCAGCGTCTCTCCGAACTGGCCCGCACCGCCGGGGCGAGCGTCAGGTTGGTGGAGGTCCCCTGGGGACAGGTCATCGACCCGAACCAGATAGCGGCCGAGTTCGAGAATGGCCCAGCCAAGCTGGTCGCATTGGTGCACGCCGAGACATCGACGGGCGCAGCCCAGCCGCTCGACGAGATCGGCAGCATCGTGAGGGAACACGAGTCGCTCTTCATGGTTGATGCGGTCACGTCGCTTGGGGGAATGGATGTTGACGTCGAGTCCTGGATGATCGATGCGGCCGGCTCGTGCAGCCAGAAGTGCATCGGTGCTCCACCCGGATCAGGGCCGATCACAATGGGCCCCCGGGCCATCGACACCGTCACACACCGCGCCAGCCCGGTGGCGAGTTGGTACTTCGACATCCAGCGGCTATTCAAGTACTGGGGTGAACAAGCAGGTACACAGGCGCGGGCCTTCCATCACACCGCACCCGTTGCCAACATCTACGGGTTCCGGGAGGCGCTGCGGTTGGTCCACGAAGAAGGAATGGACACCCGATTCGAGCGCCATCAGGAGGCTCATGAGCACCTCGTCACCCGGCTCGGAGAGATCGGCTTGAATCTGTTCACTCCCGCCCGCAACCGGCTGCCGATGCTCAACGTCGTCGACATTCCCTATGGGGTCGACGATATACAGATTCGACGAGCGCTTCGGGGTCGTGGCATCGAGATCGGAGGTGCATTCGGGCCACTCGCAGGCAAAGCGTGGCGCATTGGGCTGATGGGGTCGAACGCCACCCAGGCTGCGGTCGACCGGCTGGTCACCAACCTGGCTGAGGTGCTTGGACGTAGCCGTTGAGCGGACCCGGCTACACGGGACGCAGTGTCGGGTAGTCCAGGTCCCAGATCTCGTAGTCGAGCGCGGCGTCGATCTCGTCACAGGTCATCTCGCGGCCCGCTCCGCTCTCGCAAGCTTCGATTGCGACCGCACGGGCTATCACCCGGCTGATACGACGCAGATCGGCCAGTGGCGGGTAGAGAACACCCTCGGCGAGGTCCTCCTCATCGACCAGACCGGCCAGGGAATTGGCCGCCGCGGCGAACATCGAATCGGTAACAGTCCGGGCACCCGTGATGATCGACCCCATGCCGATACCGGGGAACACGTAGACGTTGTTGCCCTGAGACACTCTCAGCGTCTTTCCGTGATGTTCCACCGGCGGGAACGGACTACCGGTCGCCATCAGGGCACGCCCGCCCGTCCACTCGAACACATCCGATGGGACGGCTTCTGTCTTCGCAGTCGGGTTGGAAAGCGCCATCACCACCGGCCGCTCTACATGGAGGGCCATTGACCGGATCAGCGGCTCGGTAAACACACGTGGCTGACCTGTCGTCCCTATCAGCACGGTCGGCTTGACCGCCTCGACCACCGGCTCGAGGCCGGACCCACCATCCAACCCAAGGCCGGCGGCGAATCCGGCGGGCCAGGCAAGCTCGCGCTTGTGATCGTCGATGCTGTCCCGGTCAAGCGTCACCAGACCACAGGTGTCAAGCAGGACCACCGCCCGATAGAGATCGTCACCGGTGACCCCGGCCGCTTGAAGCTCATGGCGGAGATGACGGGCAATACCAACACCTGCCGCCCCCGACCCCACGAGCAGCACCCGCTGGTCCGCCAGCTTTGTGCCTGTAGCCCGGCAGGCGGCAAGGATCCCCGCTACAACAACCGCTGCGGTTCCCTGGATATCGTCGTTGAAGCTCGCCAGCACGACGCGATACCGGTCGAGCAAGGTGAACGCGTTGACCTTCTTGAAGTCCTCCCATTGGAGCAGCGCCTGCGGCCAGCGTCGGATAACTGCATCGACGAACTCATCGACAAGCTCGTAGTATTCGTCCCCCCGGAGCCGGGGGTGACGCCACCCGGCGTACAGGTCGTCGTTGAGCAGCCGTTCATTGTCTGTGCCGACGTCGAGGCTGATCGGCAGGGTGTAGGCAGGATGGATACCGGCACCGAGCGTGTAGAGGGCAAGCTTGCCGATGGGGATGACCATGCCTCCAACGCCCTGATCCCCAAGACCGAGGATCCGCTCGTTGTCGGTGACGACGATGAGCTTTACCTCCTGGCTGCGGGCGTGCCCAAGCATCTCGAAAATCCGACCCTTGTGGTCCGGGGTGATCCACAAACCGCGACCGCGCCGGAATAGATGGCTGTATCCCATTGCTGCGGTCCCGACGGTCGGCGTGTAGACGATCGGCAACAGCTCCTCTACGTGACCCGACAGAACCTGGTAGAACAGTGTCTCGTTGCGGTCCATGAGCCCCGACATGGAGACGTACTGCTCCAGAGGATTATCGCCCCGATCTTGCAGATGCTCATACGCACGCTGGACCTGATGGTCACGATCGGTCGGCTGGAATGGGAGCATCCCGTCCAGCTCGAAGAGCCGGCGCTCCTCCTTTGTGAATGCCGTCCCCTTGTTCAACAACGGGTCGGACAGAATGGCTGAGCCACGCTTCCAGACGTCGGCCATGATCCACTTGCCATCATCAGTCCGCTCAATGCGGTACTTCATCAGCTCCTCCGATGCTTCGGCACCTACCAGCGTGAGCCACAGCCCACCATCGCGCTAGGGCCGTATGTCACCGTGTCTCCTGCAAAGATGACCCCCATGCAGAAACCGACCCAGATCCCAATCCAGGACATCTATCCCGCGGAGTTCGCCCGTTGTTTCGGCTGTGGACGGCTGAACGAGCACGGTCATCGGATCAAGACGTTCAAGTCAGGTGGGCTGGCGGTCACAGAGCACGAGCCCGAACCGATGTACACCGGAGCGGCCGATTTTGCATACGGTGGCCTGATCGCGAGCCTCATCGATTGCCACTCCGCCGGATGCGCCGCCATCTTCTGGATGGAACACGAGGGCCTCACCATGGGAAAAGCTCCGACACCTCGTTTTGTTACGGCTCGCCTCGAGGTCGACTACATCGCCCCGACACCACTCACGACAATGCGGATCACGGGCAGACCCGAAGAGGTCGCACAGCACAAAGTCATCGTCACAAGTGAGCTGTCGGCCGGTGGTGAGGTCACGGCAACGGGTCGGGCGGTCATGGTGAAGATCTGACCGGTTGCCTGCCACCCGGGGAGCGTCGCTGATCGTGCATCCAATGGGAGGTGGTACATGAGTACGGCTCCCCGCAGAGTCCGGTAGCGTGCGTGTGTGCGTGGTGCATATCGTCCGTTCAGGATCGCGGTTGGCATGCTTGCGGCGTTTGGGATCGGTGCGGTGGTCGTCGGTGCCGGCGGCTGGGGGCCTGCAGCCGACAACGAGCAGGCCATCGGCGAGGTGTCACGGTGGTGTGAGCGGGTGAACGGCGGCTTTCTCCGGGAACCGGTCAACACTCTGGCAAACATCGGCTTCGTTGTGTCCGGGCTGACCATGTTGTTGATGCTGGGCCGTGACACCACTGCAGGGACCCCTAGACACAATCAGATGATCGGGCTGGGGACGGTTTCGGTTCTGCATGCAGGTGCCACGCTGTTCCTGGGTCCCGGCTCGATGGTCATGCACGGAACACACACGTTCTTCGGCGCATGGCTCGACAACGTCTCAATGGTTGCTTACATCTCGGTGCCGTGGCTCGTGAACGTCTCGGAGATGGCACGGTGGCGCAACCGCACCCTGCTCGCAATCTACGTGGGGATCGTCACGGTGTACGCCGCCGGATACTGGATTGTTGGGCCGGATCTCGGCATCGGTCTCGAGCTGTTCCGGGTATCGATCCCGCTGTGGATGATCTCCGAGTTTGTCTACCGCTTCTGGTCGACGCCGGCGAGGTGGACATCTGGACTTGTCGGTTTCCTCGTCGCGGCCGCCTTTGGCATCACACCCGTCGACATGATCCGAGATATCGGCAACTACTGGTGGTGGCCCCTGTTCTGGCTGCCGGGGCTGCTTGCCACCGGTCCGCCACCTGCCCGCCGCAGCTACATACCATGGTTCCCGCTTGGGGCCGGAGCGTTCCTCGTCGCATATATGATTTGGCTGACCGGTAAGGCGGGGCATGGCTGGTGCCGACCGGATTCGCTCATCCAGGCACACGCAATCTGGCACCTGCTCGGCGCTGTGGCCACCTGGAGCTTCTTCAAGTTCTACCGGACCGGCCGGAGGCTTCCATCTCCGCACGACGCTATCCCCGAGCTGATTCGCTAGGTGACTGGTGCGAATCGCCTGTTCTGGCTCGCGGGCGCGGCCGGAAACGCCGGATTTCATTGGTGGGGCGAGCCGCCACGGCTGCTTTCACACCAGTCATCTAGAGGGTTGCTTGTGTAAGCAGCCGTGGTCAGAAGCCGGTGACGATCGAGCCGTCGATGATGCCGTTGGCCACCTCGGCTGCGGCCGACGCGATGTCGCCGTCGAGGTCATATCCCGCGTTGTACTCGATGATGATGCCACCGTTGGCCAGATTGAGTGTGTAGGTCTCGCCCCCGAGCACACCCTCGCTCAGCCCATCGATTATCTGGCGGAGCGCCACCTCCCAGTGGTAAACCTGTGAAGCGGCGACGAGGTCGGGGGCGAGCTCGGTCTGGTTGGATTGATTACCGAACCACACCGCACCGTTGTCGGCGGCGACACCCACCGCACCGACGACCATCTGGGCACTTCCGGTAAGCACGTCGGCCCCGGCTTCGATGTGGCCGGCGGCAGTCTCGGCGGCCAGCGCCAGATCGCTGAATGACCCGGTGTATGCGGTCAGCACCTCGACCTGGGCGTCGGTTGCCCGGACCCCTGCCCCGAAGCCACCTATGTAGAGGGCGGCGTCGCCCAGCTCCAGCGGGCCGACAACACCGACAACGCCGGTTTCCGAGAGTCGCGCCGCGATCGTTCCCAACACGTACCCGCCTTCATCGGCCGAGACCTCATAAGCAGAGACGTTTGGGAGGTCGAATGTGTCGGCCGCGGTTCCCCAGGCAAAAGCGGTGTTGGGAAACTCGGGCGCGATGGCGGCCACTGACGTCCCGTACTGCGATCCGTGGGCGATCACCAGGTCATACCCGGCGGCCGCGTACCCTCGGATAGCTGCCTCGGCGTCTGCAGTCACCAGCAGCTCATCTGAGATGTCAACACCCACCCCATCTCGCTCCGCCGAGATCACAGCTGCGGCGTCGACGATGCTCTGGGTGAAGGCCAGGTCGTCCCTCGCGCTGGGGGCAACGATCCCGATTCGAAAGCTGGCATCGCTGCCGGCGGGCACCGCATACCCCACCTCGAACTCGACCCGACGTTCGAGACCCGCCACCGATTCCGACCCGGTCGATCCGGACTCGCCGCGTGCGTCCACTGCAAGCCGCTCAGTGGGGACACCCTGACCCACGAGATAGTCCCGCACCTGCTCAGCACGTTCCAGACTGATCGCCTCGTTCCCTTCGGTCGTGCCTGCGGCATCCGTGTACCCGACAACCGTGACGATCGGTCCGTCGTATGCGAGGATGATCTCGGCCGCGCTGTCGAGGGTGCGCTGCTGGAGCGCGGTGAGCGACGACTGCCCGCTCTCGAACACGATCGGAGTCACCGCGACGATCCGGTCGAGCTCATTCGACAGAGCAATGGAGCGGTCGGCGGTCTCGGTCATGTCGACCACCTGGGTGATTCCGTCGACCGACCGGACGACGTCCACCAGCGCGGCCGCGCCCTCCTCCGGTGTGACTCCGGTGAGCGTCGCCACTCCCCCGGACACCGCGACGTTGACCTTCTCGAACCCTGCGGCGGCGATCGCGTCGAGCGACGCCAGCCTCAGGTCGTCGTCGAGGATTGAGACCGACAGGTCGTCGGCGTCGATGGGTATCGCTCCGGCCAGCGCTTCAGCTGCACCGATGATCGCCGTCCGGTTCGCCTCGAAATCGACGGATCCTGATAGGAACACGGTTCCGTTCCGCTCCTCTGCGACAACCGTGTCGAAACCCATCCCGTCGATCACTGCTTGGATCTGGTCGCCAATCGGTGTTCCGTCTTCGACGGCGGGGACCGTTGTCGTGGTGCCTCTCGACTCATCCCCCTCCGAATCCCGATCGAACAAAAAGAGGTACCAGCCAGCCGCGGTCACCGCTGCGAGGGCAACGATGATGGCAACGATGGGGAACCAACGTCTCGGACGAGACCGCTTTGCCAAAGCGTGGGGCCGTATCCTATTCATTTCCCGGATGGTCTCGTGCGCCTGCTGGAGTCGTGCCTCGAGCACCGCGGCATCGATCTCCACCGGCTCTTCATCGGGAGCGTCACCGGCCGGAGCCACGTCACGACGCCGGGCTCTGAGGGCAGCGATGTCGTCCTCGCGCGATCGAAAAGGTGTCTTCTCCGGCAGCAGCAGGCTGTCGTCGTCATCGTGATCGCCGACCGTCGCTTCAGTCTCGCCGGCAGACACGTCCGGAGCGATCGCTGCTGGTGGCTGTGGCGCTTCGGGTCGCCCTTCCGGTGGTCTCTCCGATGGTCTCTCCGGTGGTCTCTCCTGTGGTCTTTCCGGCGATCTTTCCAGTGGCCGGGGCGAGACCGGGTCCGCGGTCACCGGGTCGGGCACCTGGGTGACCGGCTCTTCCGCTAGACCCTCTTCGGATAAACGTTCTATCGAGAAACGCTCTTTCGAGACGCGCTCTTTCGAGAAACGCTCATTCGATAAATGCTGTGGAGAGGCGGGCAGGGGTGGAACCGGCGTCGTGACCGGCGGTGGAAGCGGTGGAGGCGGTGGAGGCTGTGCCGGCGCAACTTCCCGGCGGGGGTCGGGGCTGAGCAGGTCCGAGCGGAGTTGCTCACCGACCGAGCGTGGGAGATCCTCTCCCGGGCCCCGTGGCGAGATCACAGGGGGAACGGTGGGCGGGTGGTCAACCTCGGAGCTCACTTTCGTCTTGAGACGGGAGAGCTCCTCGCGGTTGACCGTCAGCTCGTCCAGGAGGTTGTTGCGGACCTGCTCGTCCTTGGTGTCTCGGAGGAGATTCCACAGCTCGTGCTGTCTCTCTGTGAGCGCGACAAGACGGGCGACGTCGTCGTCGCCAGCGCCGGTATCGACGACCATATCGTCCGCCACTGTCGCTCCTCGGGTCTGGAGCCGCTCTCTGCCAATTCCCAACCGGCAAGCCGGGACCGTAAGCGTCACGCGTTTTGTATCAGCAGTCAAGCCAGGCAAGCCGAAGAGCGCATGCCGGTGTCTGCTAATGGGCTGCGTGTTGTCGCTATTGTCGCGTAGGTGTCGGCAAAGGAGCACGTTGGGCCCGGACGAGGCAGTCATCCAGCTCACTGAGGCGTTCATCGAGAACATGACGGTCGATCAGCGCGACCCTTGGGAGTTCTTCGATTGGTCGTACGGCACTTGGGGGTTCCAGCAGGTCCAGGCCCTGCAGTCGCGTCTACGGGACATCCTGGCGGCCGAGAACCCTTCTCCCGACAAGGTCGAGCACGCAGTTCGGATCACCCGCTCGGTCTTTTCCACCACCGGTGTTCCATACAACGAGAGCGCCCACGGTCTCGGCGAGGCGAGCGCCGAGGTGTTCCGCAGCGCACTGCGTGCCATCGTCTGAGTACGTGCGCCGGGTGATCGACGAGAGTCAACCCTCACTTCACCCATTCACTTCACCCATTCACTTCACCCATTCACTTCTCACCCATTCACTTCACCCATTCAGTCGCCCATTTGACCGGTTCGCTCGGTAGTTTCGACGGGGCATGTCGAGCTGAGCGGAAGGGAACTGAGATGAGAATGGCAAGGAAAGCCTCATTCCTGGCCCTGGCGGCAACACTGTTCGTAGCCACTATCACACCGGCTGCGGCGGCGCCTCCACGATCGGGCCACTTATCGGCGACGTTTGCGACGTACAACGCGTCGCTCAACCGATTCAACGAAGGCGATCTGATCTCCGACTTGTCGACGCCGGACGACGAGCAGGCTCAGGCGGTCGCAGAGATCATCCAGCGGACCGCCCCGGATGTGCTGCTGATCAACGAGTTCGACTACGACGCCGACGGCGAGGCTGCCCGGTTGTTCCAGGACAACTACTTGTCGGTGTCTCAGGGTGGGGCAACCCCGATCGAATACCCCTACCGCTATGTAGCCCCGTCCAACACCGGGATCGATTCGGGACGGGACTTCGACAACTCCGGCGATGTCGGCGGACCGGGTGATGCGTTCGGTTTCGGCTTCTTCCCGGGTCAGTTCGGGTTCGTGGTCTATTCCCGGTACCCGATCGCAAACGACCACATCCGCACATTCCAGACCTTTCTGTGGAAGGACATGCCCGGTGCGCTGCTCCCCATCAATGAGGACGGAACGCCGTGGTATGACGAAGGTGATCTCGACGTTTTCCGCCTGTCATCGAAGAACCACGTCGACGTCCCGATTCTGATCAACAGGGAGATCGTCCATTTCCTCGTCAGCCACCCGACTCCACCGGTCTTTGACGGTCCCGAGGACTACAACGGAACACGCAACCACGACGAGATCCGGTTCTGGGCCGACTACGTGTACCCAGGGCGGAGCGGCTACATATACGACGATGCCGGACGACACGGTGGTCTCAACGCCGGGTCGCTGTTTGTGATCGCCGGAGATCAGAACTCCGACCCGTACGACGGCGACTCCATCCCCGGTTCGGCCCAGCTGCTGCTCGAAAGCCCTTTCATCAACAGCCGGCGGACCCCGACGAGCGAAGGGGGCCCTGAAGCGGCAGCGTTGCAGGGTGGCGCAAACAACGATCACATCGGTGACCCGATCTTTGACACCGCCGACTTTGGCGACGACGACCCCGGCAATCTGAGAGTCGACTACGTCCTTCCCCAGCGGACGATGAGGATCCTGGATTCCGGCGTCTTCTGGCCGGTCGTCGACGATCCTCTGGCCGACCTGGTGACGGCGTCGGACCACCGGTTGGTTTGGGTCACGCTCCGAGTCTGATCACAAAACACGGTCCGATCAACGCTTCTGGCGTCCAAAACCGGCCAAGGTCGTGGCGGTTTGGACGCCAGACCGGGGAGGGGAATAGCGTAGAGTTGGGTTTCGTTGATCGTGTAGCCACCAGCTAAGGATCTTTTCGCAATGAGCAGCCCAATCATCAGGATGGAGGAGCTCGGGTTTCCCTGGGTTGGCCTCGACCCGTTCATCATGACCGTCCACCATGTCGACCAGTACCCGGCCGGCAACGCAGCGCTGGGCCCGGTCGTGTCTCTCGACGGCCGCAACATCGGGTCGGACTTCTCGTACCGTGACGGCTGGTCGATGTACCACGGTGACGTCGTACCCGGGTTCCCACAGCACCCGCATCGGGGATTCGAGACAGTGACGGTGGTCCGGCGCGGCTATGTCGACCACTCAGACTCGTTGGGTGCCACCGCCCGCTACGGGGGTGGGGATGTGCAGTGGCTCACCACCGGCTCAGGAATCCAGCATGCGGAGATGTTCCCGCTGATCGACGATGACGGCTCCAACCCGCTCGAGTTGTTCCAGATCTGGCTGAACCTGCCACCGGAGTCGAAGATGGTACCCGCCTACTTCTCGATGTTGTGGAGCGAGGACATCCCGTCGATTGCGGCCGGGCCGGGCGTCACAGTGGTGGTCATGGCGGGTGAGCTCGGCGGGATCCGGGCTCCCGCACCACCGCCGGATTCGTGGGGATCGCGGTTCGATTCCCATCTCGGTATCTGGCTGATCCAGCTCGACCCCGACGCAAAATGGGAGCTGCCGACCACACCGGCCGGTGTCAGCCGGATGCTGCACTGTGTTGCCGGTGACGACATCCGCGTCGGCGGGACCAAGGTGGTCGAAGGCACCGGAGTACAGGTCCGTCCCGATGCACCGCTGGTGTTGGAGAACCGTGGCAAGCCTGCGGAATTCCTGTTGCTCCAGGGTCGGCCGATCGGTGCACCGGTCTTCCAGATAGGCCCCTTTGTGATGAACACACCCGAACAGCTGCGTCAGGCGTTCGACGACTACAACCGCACGGGGTTTGGCGGCTGGCCATGGTCGAGCCGAAGCCCGGTGCATGCCCGCACCGAAGGCCGTTTTGCACTTCACGCCGACGGCAAAATCGAACATCGGGAGATGCAGCGGTCACGTTGACGGCTGCCAGCTGTCTACTCCTCGAGTGCCCGGTACAAGAAAGCCGCCATCTGCGCCCTCGTCACCGGCGCGTCCGGACAGAACTGGTCGTTCACCGGCGGGTTACAACCAAGGGTAACCCCGGCTTCTGCCAGCCGCTCTATGTCACCTTCGAAGACAGACTCGTCGTCGTCGGTGAACGGATCTGAGCCTACGCCCTCGGTGTAGTTGAAGGCGCGTGCCAAGAACGCGGCCATCTGGCCCCTCGTCACCTGGTCATCAGGACAGTAGAGATCGTTGGCCGGTGGGTTACACCCCTTGGTGATGCCGGTAGCGCCGAGCCACTCGATATCGGCCACGAACACCGAGTCTTGGACGTCCTTGAAAGTGACGGGACGGGCCGGATTGAGCACGTCTTCGAGAGCCCGATGCATGAATGCGGCCATCTGGCCCCTGGTAACGGGTGCGTCGGGGCAGAACATGGTGTTGTCCGGCGGGTTGCATCCCTTTGTGATTCCCTGGAAGGCCAACCATTCGATGTTGGCAAAGAAGGTGTCGTCAGTCGGGACGTCACCAAACGACGCGGTCGACGGTGTCTCGAAGGCGTCGAGCACGTCAACGGTGACGGTGGCAGAGTCGGTGGCAAGCCCATCGTCGGCTTCTATCGTGAGCGTATACCCGGGCGTGGTCTCGAAGTCGAGAGCGCGCGCCACCGTTATCGTGCCGTCAGACTCGACGGAGAAGTCCCCGGACGAGTCGCCATCGGTTATGGCATAGTCGAGCGCGGTGCCGTCGGGATCGGATGCGTCCACCGTTCCAACCGTCTCACCGATCGACGCGTCCTCGGCGACCGACAGCTCCCCCTCCATGACCTCGGGAGCACGATTGCAGCGAGCGGGCACAACCGTGGTCCATGGCTCGAAGTCGACGTCGATACCGACTGTGTCTCCGGTACCCGGGCCCTCACCCGAAGGACCGTCGACCCTACCCCACCAGTTGCTTTCGAACACGACCTGCGAACCTGTCTCATTGACAACCCCGCCTTTGTTGCCGACCAGACAATTGCCCGTAGAGCCGGTGTCAAACGACGCGGTGTCCTGCAGGTGGATGCCGCGGCTGTTGGAGTTGAGGATGTCGTTGTCGGCGACTACGTGGCTGCCTGATCCGCGTAGCACCACACCTGTGTTGTTACCGGCCGGGGCGCCTTCGGTGTCGGCTCCGATGACGTTGCCTGTGATGAGGACACTCGCACCGGGATCCCCCGTAACGTCGATGCCGCTGTTGGACGAAGCGATCGTATTGTTGCGGACCTCGTACCCGGTGTTGGCAGCCCCGACCTCTTTGATGGCGATGGCAGAGACAATCCCGGCCTCGGTCCCGGCCGGGGTCAAGCCGAAAACGTTGCCGACCACCTGGTTGTCGACACCAGTGTCGGCCTGGAGCGAGATGCTCTTGTTGCTCCCGAAGTAATTCGTCTCCACTCCGTCGGAGACCCCGTCCTCGTTGGTGCCGATCAGGTTGCCTGACGACGACGAGTTGACAAGGATGTGGCCGGCGTCGATAGCGGTCTCCCCGTCTGCGGCGATCCCGAAGAAGTTCCCGGCCACAACACTGTCGTTATTGTCGTCGATCTGGACCGCTGCACCGCCGGCACCGAACACGTTACGCTCGCCAACGTCGTCGACTCCGTCACCGTCGGTGCCCACGATGACACCCGACGCGGTGCCGTCGATGTAGACCTGTGCCGAGAAGCTGTCCAAACCGAGCGGCTCGTGTCCCGAAGCGTCGAGCCCGAAGTGGTTGCACTCGACGAAATGCGAGCCGGCAGTGGGTTGGATCGCCGCGGTGAAGCTAACCGTATCGTCTGTACCAAACGAGAAGCCACGTATGGTCGAGGACCCTGAATCATGGTTGAGTAGGAAGATCGTGGCACCCTCAGGGTCGGCGCTCGAAGAGACCAGCTCGATCCGCATATGGGAGGGCTCGTCTTCAGTGGCGCAGACGTTGGCTTGCGGGCCGCCGTTCTGCGGCTGCGACGACCCGTCGATCGTCACCGCTTGGGTCACCTCGAGCGGGCCCCCGGTGAGGGCGATCCGGCATACTCCGCCCGGGCACGAGCCGACCGGTATGTCGAAGTCGATGACGTCATCGGTCCCCGTGCCGTTTGCGTTGCCGACTGCGCCCCGAAGACTGCAATCGCCCGGGGTGCCGGTGCATGCCGCCAGCCCGCCGTCATCGCTGACGGTGTCGACGACAAACGTGTCGGCGGCGGCTGCGGGCGCCGCCGGATAGGCGACGGTGACGAGCGTTGCCGCGGCCAGCGCCACCGCCGCAGCGAAACCGAGCGCGACCCGGTGGAATGATGTAGACATACTTCCCCTGCTTTCCCCAGTTGTCCGCTCGCAACCTAGTGCGCCGCCGCGGAGGCTGCGAGCGATTCTTCTCTATATGGCTATATTGAGCTTGACGAACCCGCACTATGTGCAATTCTCCGGACCGCCTCTGCCCGACGGCACTCGAACAATGGCCCCGATACGACCGGACGGGCGGCATAATTGGACGGCGTGAGGATCTCGCTTCTCGGCCCGCTCGAACTAATCGACGACGACGGCAACGCCGTCACACTCGCATCCCGGCGGCAACGCCAGCTACTGACCGCGCTCGCCATGAACCGCAACCAGCCCATTGACGTCGATGCCATCAGTGAGCTCATCTGGGGAGAGCAACAGCCCGATGATCCAGCGGGGACGGTCCAGACAAACGTCTCCCGGCTGAGACGTACGCTCGACCAGCCCTTCACCGTGGAGACCGGACCCGCCGGCTACGTCTTCAGCTGCCCGGGGGAAAGCTGTGACGTCGCCCGCTTCGAGCTTCTCGTCGACCGGACCCGTCGCGCCGGCGTCAGCGAGATCCCCGACGTCACGCGGGAAGCGCTGAGCCTGTGGCGCGGCAGCCCGTTCGCCGACCTCGACCATCCCGACGTCGAGGCGGAGCGGCAACGTCTGACCGAGCTCCGCATCGAGATGGCCGAGATGAGGGCGGACTCCCTCGGGCAGCTCGGTCGCCACGCCGAGGCAGTCGAGGCAGCTGAGACGCTGGTTCGCGAGCACCCGTACCGCGAGCGCCCCGTCGCTACGCTGATGCGATCCCTCTACGCGTCCGGTCGTCAAGCAGACGCGCTCGGCGTGTTCGCCGACTTGCGAACCCGATTGCTCGACGACCTCGGTGTCGATCCCTCCATCGAGCTGCGGGACCTCGAACTGGCGATCCTGCGACAGAGCGTCGACACGCCAACGCCTTCGATCGCGGGCAACGGGGGCCTCCCCCCAACACCCGGGCTGGCTCAGCGTATCCAGATCTGCATCACCGGTGACGGAACCCGGCTGGCCTATGCGGTCTCGGGCAACGGCCCACCATTGGTGAAGGCGGCCAACTGGATGACCCATCTCGACTACGACTGGGAGAGCCCGGTTTGGCGCCATTGGAACGCCGGCCTGTCGCGCCACCACTCACTCATCCGCTACGACGAGCGCGGTTGCGGTCTGTCGGACCGAGACGTCGAACGGTTCTCGTTCGACGCCTGGGTTGATGATCTCGCCTCGGTGGTCGACGACCTCGGTCTGGAGCATTTCCCGCTGCTTGGGATCTCCCAAGGCGCCGCGGTAGCCATCGCCTATGCAGTCCGGTATCCGGATCGGGTTACCAACCTGATCCTATGGGGTGGTTACCCCCGCGGCCGCATGGTGCGTGCCGTCACCGAGGAGGAGCGGCAACAGGCAGATCTGAACCTGGAACTCGCCCGGGTCGGCTGGGGTACCGGTGACCCGACATTCCGGCAGGTGTTCACGATGCAATTTATGCCAGACGGGACCAGAGAGCAATGGGATGCGTTCAACGAGCTGATGCGCCGCACCTGCTCGCCCGAGAACGCCGTGAGATTCATGGAGGTGTTCGCCACGATCGACGTCACCGAACTCGCCCCGAAAGTGCAATGCCCAACTTTGATCATGCACTCTCGTGAAGAACTGCGGGTACCAATGGACAACGCGCGCGAGCTGGCCGCCCTCATCCCGGGAAGCCAGCTCGTTCTCCTCGAAAGCCGGAACCACATCCTCGGAGGCAACGAACCCGCATGGGATCGTTTCCTCGGTGAGGTTCACGCATTCCTCAGCGACGGGGAGCCAGAGACGGCTCCCAGGCCAAGCGTGCGAGGACGTCCTTGACCCGCGCCGGCACTTCGGGGTGCCGATCCGCAGCCGGGTGAACTACCGCATGAAGCGCGCGCGTCGGGCTGTGTAAGTCGACATAGGTGATCAACACGGCGATTTCTCCTTCGATCTCTATCTGGTGATGGTCGAAGCCGTGCAGCCTTCGGATCGTCTCCTGGTCGGTTTGCGCCTCGAACCACCTGATTGATTCCATCACCGCAACCTACGAGCCGACGCTGCCATATCACTGGCGCCGGCTGTCAGCGTGGTGAAAGCGTGCTGACCCGATGGTGACAGCGAGCTTGCCGAACATGCGGCTCATGACTTACGCAACTTCGATATCACAGCCGGAACCCCTGAGGACACAAGCAGAGACCAACAAGCGCAGCCCGATGACTGTGTTCCTGACACTTGTAGCGATCGGTGCCGCACTCTCGGTGGCGCTAGGCACGTACGGGCGGGTGCACGTGCCGACGGGTGAAGCGATAACGCACCTCTGGTTTCCCGCCGTCCTACCCATGAAAGCCTGGTTGGCTACCGGCGCCTTCGGTCTCGCCATCGCTCAACTGACCTCAGCCCTTTGGATGTGGGGTCGGCTGCCCGGAGCGGGCAAAGCCCCGAAATGGGTGGCAACGGCTCACCGCTGGACGGGGACCACCGCGTTTTTGGTATCACTGCCCGTCGCATACCACTGTCTGTGGTCCCTCGGGTTTCAGACAACCGACACCCGCGTCCTCGTCCACTCGGTGCTCGGCTGCGCCTTCTACGGAGCATTGGCCACAAAGCTGCTCGTCCTCCGGTCTCGCCGGGTGCCGGGCTGGGCTCTGCCCGTCCTGGGAGGCACGCTCGTTGTGCTGCTAACCGGGTTGTGGCTGACCTCAGCTCTCTGGTTCTTCACCAGCTTTGGCTTCCCCGGATGGGAAGCGGCCCTCCCCCTCATCTAGAGACCCTCGTAAGCCCCCTATTTGGACACCGCGATTCGGACAAAGGAATGAACATGAAGAAGATACTGACACCAACATTGGCACTCATCATCGCCGGTGGGCTTGTCGCCGGAATCGCACTCGCCAGACCGGCAACCTCGGATGAGCCCGATCTCGCGCAGCCTGCGGCGGCCACAACCGCCGCCCCCGGATTCCTGAACGCTCCCCCCGCCGGCGAGCAGACCGGGGACACGGCGACCATCACAATCGTCGATTTCGGGTTCGACTCACCGATCACGGTGGCGCCCGGCCAGACCGTCACCGTCGTCAATGGTGACGGGACCAGCCACACGGCGACCGCCGACGGCGGGGCATTCGACACCGGCACCATCGCCGGGGGCGGGACAACCACCATCACCGCACCGACGCAACCGGGCACCTATTCGTTCTTCTGCGCCATCCACCCGTCCATGCGGGGCGAGCTGGTAGTGCAGGGATGACGACCACCAATAACAAAGCGAAAGGAAACAGAGAAATGAGCAAGAAATCAATAGCACTAGCCGGGGCCGCGCTCGCGCTTGTCCTGGCCGCGTGTGGAGGCGACGCCACCGACGCCGCCCAGGCAGGAACTCCCGACACGTTGGCGACACAGACCACGGTTGACACCGTCGCAACGGTCGACGTCAAGCTGGGCCAGTCCGAGCTGGGTGAGGTGCTGACCGGACCCGAGGGGCTGACGCTCTACGGGTTCACCAACGATGTCGACGCCACCAGCACCTGCTACGGCACCTGTGCCGATGCTTGGCCACCCGTAATCGTCGATGTCGACTTCAATGCGGGGCCCGGTCTCGACTTCGGGATATTTGCCACGACCGTGCGTGAGGATGGCACCCTCCAGCTCGTTGCAGGTAAGTGGCCGCTTTACTACTTCGCCGGTGATGCTGCTCCGGGCGATGTGACCGGCCAGGGCTCGGGTGGTGTCTGGTTTGCCGCCGGGAGCGATGGTGTGCTGATCGAGGGAACCGGAACGGCGGCCGCTGAAGACGCGCCCGCCCCCACCGAAACGGTCGAGACACCGGTCGCTACCGGATCGATCGCTCTCGGCGACGTGCTTACCGACACCACCGGTCTCACGCTGTACGGCTTCCTCAACGACACCGACGGCACTCCCACCTGCGACGACGCATGCGCCGACGCCTGGCCACCGCTTTTGGTGGACGGTGAGGAACTTCCTGAGGGGCTCGACCCTGAGGTCTTCTCGGTGGCGACCCGCTCCGACGGGACGTTTCAGCTGCGGGCGGGTGTTTGGCCGCTGTACCGCTTCGCCGGCGACGCCATTGCCAGTGACAGCAACGGCCAGGGCTCGGGAGACGTCTGGTTCGCCGTTGCCGCCGACGGCGGCCTCATCGGAGCCCCGGCCGCGGGGAAAACCACCGACGGCTCCGGCAGTGACTACTAACCCGGAATCCACGGCTTCTCAGCCAAGTTGACCGGGCGAGGAGCCATGGCATTGTCCCCCTTCCAGGGACGAGGAGCGCAGCGACGGAGGGGGTGGCAGCCACGGCATTGTCCCCCTTCCAGGGGGACGAGGAGCGCAGCGACGGAGGGGGTGGCCGTGGTCTCTCAGCTCTACACAAGGCCCTCATCCCCCATCGCTTCGCTCGGGTACTTCTCCCAGAGGGAGAAGAATGTATGGCTCATCCCCCATCGCTGCGCTCGGGTACTTCTCCCAGGGGGAGAAGAATGTGTGGCTCACCGCCCTCGCTGCGCATCGTCACCGCAGCCACGCATTGTCCCGCTTCCAGGGGGACGAGGAGCCCAGCGACGGAGGGGGTGGCAGCCACGGCATTGTCCCCCTTCCAGGGGACGAGGAGCCCAGCGACGGAGGGGGTGGCTGTGGTCTCCCAGCCATCAATAAGGCCCTCATCCCCCATCGCTTCGCTCGGGTACTTCTCCCGGAGGGAGAAGAATGCGTGGCTCGCCCCCATCACGCACCGGGACAGGTCGACCGGGTACAGCCGCTGACAACGCCCGCCGGCCGTTTACTGCACCCGGCTTGGGGCACCGAGATAGGCCGTGGCAACACCGGCGACGGCACCGGCGACACAGCCGACGATACCCGCGTTGGGGTGGAACCCGACAAGCCACATCGCACAGACTGCGGTCAGTGCAGCCACTACCCCGAGCGCTGCGCTGAGGACCGCGATGGCTCCGATGCTGTTCCGCACCGTGTAGATCTCCGTGGTGTTGCCCGACGTGCGCGCATAGACGTCCATGAGTCCATTGTGACTCCACACAGGGAGTCCGGATAGTCGCACCAGGCACGGCTGAGTGCCCTGACGTCCCAAATCCAGCGTCCGATAGACCCGATCCGGGCTTCTGTCTCTCACCACCGGATCGCAGCGAGCATCCGGCGCGAGCTTTGATGAGGGCCTGACCTCTGACAAACGTCGTCGGCTGCCGCCCGCTACCTCACAACGTTCCCGCCGGGACGACCCACTCATGAGCGAGATCGACCACAGCGCCCACGGCCTCGTAGTCGGCGTCATAGTGGAGAACCGTCACATCATTGACAATCGCACATGCGGCGATGATGGCGTCACCCGTGGCCACGGTCTTCCCGACCGCGGCAAGGCGCTCGGCGATGTCGGTAACCCCGGCCCAAACGGCGCGATCGACGAGCAACACGTCCATGACGTCGAAGAACCGTTTCCGGGCGGCAAGGTCGTCAACGGACCTCGCCCGAATGAACGACTCGGCGACGACCATGTCACAGACGGTAGCTCCGTCCTCGATGCAGCCCGCGAGCCGCTTGTGAACGGCGGGGTGTCCCCGCTGCGCCAGCGCGGAGGTGTCGATTAGCCAGCGGCTCATCCCACGGTCTCGTCTCGGGCTCGCCGCCAGGACACGAACTCGGCCAGATCCTCCTCCGGATACTCGTCGAGAGCTGCAAGCTGACGCAGCCTCCGTTCCCGCGCTACCCGGCGAAGAGCTTCATTGACCGTGTCCTTGACGGTGGACGTGCCGAGCTCCCGGCGGGCGACCTCGAGTGCATCCCGGTCGATATCAACAACGGTTCTAGACATATGCTACCGAGAGTATATCAAGTCATGATTCGATGCAAGGGCCCTGATCGAGCGGTCACCCACCGCAGATCCGCCCGACCTATAACAGGATCTCGTCGGCGTAGATGAGCCGTCGCTCCGGCTCCCGCGGGCCACGTTCTCCCAGGTCTGCGCGGTCGCCGAGCAGGATTTCCCACTCCTCGATCGCTACCCGCCAGGTCGGGTTGTCGCCGGGTTTCTGCAGCGGGATGTTGACCGGTGAGGCCAGCTGCCCCACCCAGGCGGCCTCGCGGAAGGACCGGCCGGCACCCCGAACCTCGAGCTCCACAGTGTCGACGGTGTCCCAGCCCAGGTCGCTCGGGATGTTGGGGTCGACCCGCTGTAGACGAGCGACCATCCGGCGGTTGCGTCGTACCGCTTCGGCGGCAATTGCCGGCGGTGGGGGGAACGGCTCGTCGTCATCTCCACCCCGCGTGCCGACAGATCCACTGACGACCACCCGGACATGTCTGACATCGGTGCGGGACACGCTGGTGGTCCGCTCGGGCAGCAACTGGACGAAGTCGCACTTGACGGGCTCCGAAAGGTGGCAGCCGTTGACGCTATCCGGCTGGTATCTGGCGACGGCCAGCCGCACGAACGGCCAGAAGTTGGCGCCCGGATCGATGGCGATGTCGACATACCACAGCCCTCGTTCCTCGTTGTACTGCGGTTGATACCCGAGCACCGTCACCCGTGGTGACCCATTGACGGCCTCATAGGCCATCGTGACCGGCGGGGCGACGGGGCGGGCATCGCCGGGTCGGGTGTCGAGGCCGAGGGTGGAGATGAGGTTGTCGAACTCCAGGAACATGCCACGCCGGGTCACCTTGGCACTACGCCATATCGGGTCGGCGCCCCACTGGCTGACAAACCTCTCGAGACCAGGATCGACTCCTCCCGGCGCCAGTAGAACGGCCAGCAACTCCCCCTCCCCCGATGAGTACCAGGGTCGCTCTAGATAGATGCGGACGCCGGCCTGGCGGCGGGAGCGCAGCGCGACAGGCTGCTCGGGCTCGGTACCGACATCCCACCGCAGCAGCGGCAAGACGGAGTGAACGATCGGTGCCGCCGGCTTGGCAGAACTGGGAACCGACACCTCCGTCTCCGGTCCGACCACACTCTGGCCGTCGTCGAGCGGGTTGGCCGGGTCGCCGGCGAGGTCGGCGGGATCGAAATACTCCCGATACCGGGTCGCGACCCGAAAGCGATACTTGACGTTTCGGTGTTTGGTGTCACCCCACTGATGGACCGCCCGGTGGAGCCACACCGGCCCAAAACCGGCAACGTCGAACCGTGTGTCGTGCGCAGCACCGTCGGCGAGGACCGCCAGGTCCTCTTCGGGGCGGATCACGGTGGTGAACCCGATACCGGTCACAGCCGATGCCTCCGGAACCGGGAGGCTGAGGTCGTCGGTGTACTCGGTCCATGACGCCTCTGCGGTCAACATCTCGGTGCTGGGACCATGCACGTCAACGGCGCCGATCAGAGACGAGTCGGTCGAGCCTTTGACCCGGAAAGCGTGTATCACCGTCGGCTGCGGCACTTCGAGCGGACGTGGCACGGCATGGACGAGGGTGACCCGGTCGAATGGCGTGAAGATCCACAGCCAGCCGTCGGCAACGGCTTCGGCGACGTCGTCGTTGTTGCGGATGATCTCTGGTAGCGACCTCCAGAACCCAAGAAGGTCGAGGTCTTCTCTCCTCAGCGACGACGACAACCGGAATCGTTGCACGTCGCCCGGCGGCAGCCCCATATGTAGGGTGCGTCCGGCCAGCTCCCCTCGCAGGTCTGGAGAGTCCTCCAGGACGAGCCTGAAGGCACGACGCTCCGGCCAGCGTCCGCCGAAGGCGGCCGTAAAGCCTTCGGTGCCAAAGGGGAACAACAGCTGGCGGTCCCGGCCTGCGTCCGGGAATACCAGCGAGATCCCGTCGGCGAGCGGATCGGGTAGATAGGGCACCCTCAGCTCGTTTACGTCGTGGATCACGTACTGCCCCGGAGCGGGTGGCTCTCCAGGCGGCAGTGGCAGTGTCTTGAGCGTCGACGGCGGCACTCCAGGGTCGGCGACCAGGTCGATACCCGGCTGCGGGTCACGCACGTTCGGATCGTCGAGCCGGGATATGTCAACGTCGAACAGCGTCCCCGATTCCCGCACCGCGACGGCAAGCAGCTTGTGGTGATCGTCCGGATCTGTCGATCCGATGGCATTGTCGAATTCGCCGTGCAGCTCCGCTTCGTACTGGCTCGACTTTGGGGGCACCAGGTGGCGCTCGGACCTCACCCGGTACTCGTGACCGGGGTGGTCCTGGGCGTACTGCGCCGGCGGGACAACGGAGAGCTCGAGGGTATCGGGATCCTGGATGACACCGGAGCGGATGACGAGCTGGAGCAGGGACTCTCCGGGAGAGTTGCGGTGACGGGCGACAATTGCCGGGGGTTGGATGGGTTCCCAACGGAGGAAAGGTCGCAGCTCCGTCACCGCTAGAGCGTCCCTCGGCTCCAGCTCGTCGACAACATCGATTCCACCGGCGATGACCGCCGGGTCCACACGCAGCGGCTCGATCAGCAGCGGGGTGTCCACGTCGAGTATGAGATCCTCGAATGCTCGCCCGACGAGCGCTGCCCGATCGACCCCTGCAAGCTGCTCGGCGCGACCCATTCGTGTTCTTGGTGCCGAGCGCCGCTCCCGGAGACGACTCACCAACGACGAGTCGACTACCCGGCTCCCCGTTATCAGGACATCGTCATCGAGGTCGAGGTTTTCCCTCTCCTCGACGAGACGCCGCCTCCTCATCACCGATGCGGTGGTCTGATCACGCATCTCACCGGCCAAACCAGGTGGGCCGCTGCGGCCGCGGGGGCCGGCGACCGCGGCAGCCACCTGGTTCAGGAAGGGCTGCGGTGGGGTAGGCAGGTTCATTGCATGCCGCCGGCTGTTGCCGGCGAGATCAACGCCCCAGACACGGAACGCATAGGAGCGTCCGTAACGCAGCCTCGGGAGAGTGCCGGGCTCAACACGAGAGTGAAGGACGATCGGTGTTATCGGGTCGGGATCTGCGTCGGGATCCTCGACGATCTCGTCGCCGCCCTCGTGACGGACCCGCTTCCCGGGTCGGGGCGCCGACAGGCTCCAGCCGCCCCACGAGAACATCGCTTCATGCACGTGAACGGGGGAATCCTCAACACCGGCCGTCTCAGAAGCGGTGGTGGTTTGGGCGAACCCATCGTCGGGTACGTCGGTGAGCACCTCACCAAAGTCGAGAACCTCGGCATCCACTCTGCGTGCGTGCAGTGTGTACCAGCGGTTCGATTCCTCGTCGAACACCTCGACGCGGTATCCCTGGGTGACATCCTCGGTGTTCAAGAGGGGGAACTTGCCGGCGATGATGTCCTGGCCGATCTGACCCTGAAGACCCATCTTCTCCTGCGTGTCGAGAGCCCGTTGGTTGCGTACAACGGTGAAGCCACCGGTTCGCAGCGCCGGCGTGGCAGTAGTCGTCTCGGCCCGGTTCTGCTCGCTGCGCACCAGCCTCGGGATAGTCCATAGGAACCGGTCGGTCTTGAGCGCAGCCCCGTCGGCGTCCATGTCGAGCACAGCGAACAGTTCACCGTCACCTACGAGAAGGCGGCCCGCCGACCACTCTTCGCTGCGGGCCACAGTGACCATCTCATCGCCGACGACGGCACACGCGGTTTGAGTGCCGAGACTGGCTGCAGCCCCGACTTTGATCGTTGCCGACAGCCACTGACTCTTGGCGAGCTGGTTGAGGTCGGGGACGACGAGATCGATGACGAGACCCAGCTTGCGCAACACACCCGGGTGGTCACCGAGCAGCGACACTCGCTCGTGGAAGTCGGGCGCGGGTCGCGGCAACGGATCCCTGGTGGCCCCGTCGAGCGGTCTCGGCAGGGTATCGGTCTTTGACTCTGGCCGCTCGTAGAACCTCCGTGCCCGGTGCAGCTCCAACACCGCCCGCTCCACACCGCGGCGCCCGCTGAGTCGCTCCTCGACATCGGCGAGGCTGACTACCTCGCCGTCTCGACTCCCCTCGCCGAGGGTCTCGTCGTTGGAGGCCGTGATCAGCGACTCGTCGTACTGGCTCAAGTCGCTTGGAAGTTGGAGAACGCTGTTGACGATCCTCGTCAACGGATCGGTTTCGAGGTCGGGGGCTCCCGGCGTGACCGGGTTGAACGTCATCGACACAGCAGACAGCAGCTTGGCGGTGTCGTGGACTTCGGTTGCGCGGAAGGTGCGCCAGTAGCGGTTGTCCCAATCGGGCGCTTCGTTGCTACGCACCGGCGTGTCCGGTGGGAACACCTTGGGCCACACGTCGGCTTCGATCTGGTCGAGCCGTGGCTGCGACTCGACGATGCCGTTCTGGTTGCTGAGGGTGATCTCGGCATCGTCTAGCAACTCCGCCCACCGCGAGAACACCGCAAAGGCCTCGAGCGGCTCCTCTCCCCCGGCGGCGACGAGCTGCGGGGATACGAACAGTGAGACATGGAACGGCGCTGCGGCGTCTCGGCTGTATGGCAGGGCAACAACGGTGAAGCGATCTTGTGGCATGTCAGGCTCCTGCAAAGGCGAGACAGTATTCGGACCAGGCGGGTGACGTGCCGTCGGCTTCGAGACCCATCACGTCGACGAAGTTCGGGTCGCCGTTCGATCCGGCAAACTGACGCTCCGCTTCGATGGTGACCGAGGCGGAGAAGAAGAGCACCTCCACCTTGACCGTCAGCGAAGCGCGCCCGACCATCTTCCCGGTGGCGAAGTCGTACAGCAGCTCCAGATAGAGCTCGATCGACGCCGATATGAGCCCCAGGACGTCGACCTCGCCACGAAGCCGGAAGTAGCCGGCAAGCGACCCCGCATCGCCTTCGAGACGCATGTAGATGCCGAGCATCGCCGACACCGACCCTGAGGCCACCCCGAAGTCGACGGCAAGAACGGCGCCGGCTTCGAGGCTCAGTTCGAGAACAACCAGGCCCTCCGGTGAGAGCCGGATTCCGAAGAACCCACCGCCACCGATGAACAGCACCGCCAGGGTGAACGGGCGTTCCCTGGTGCAGAAGTTGAACCCGACGGTGACCATCTCGCCGAGGAACGGCACCTGTATGTCGGCACCAAGCGAGAGGTTGGACAGGTTGAACACCCCAATAGCGACGTTGGGAAGGTCCTGGGTGAAGCCGGCTTCGAGTCCGGAAGCAGTCACATCCAGGTCCGGAGGATCGGAGAAGCCGTCGAAGGGGATCAGCTCTTTGAGGACTTCGATGAAGCCGAGTAGACCCAGGAACTCGATGTCGTTGATGACGACATCGACCTCGGCCTTCCCATCGGTGCCGCCCTTGAACGAGAGGTGGTCGAACTTGAAGCTGACCAGCTCGGCGCCGGGGAGGAGGTTCAGCGAGAAGTCCTTCAGCTCGGCAAGCGCATCGACCCCCATCTCGCCCTTGCCGTTGATGCGCCCTTCAACGGCGATCACCAGGCTGTCGGTTTGCAGCTCCAGGACCGGGTCGTTGTCGTCCGGCCATGACTTCATCTTCGGCTTCCACTCGTAGCGGTACGAGAACTGGGCGCTGCTCGACCCGAGTCCGTTGACAAACCGGACGATGTCGGCGATGAGATCGGCGGCGTCGACAATCAGCTGGAGGATGTCGGCGAGCTTCTGGAGCTGGTTGCGGATGAGCGGTGGCAGCAGCGGTGCGACCACCTTGATCTCGCTTATGGCTGCCCGGAGGGCGTTGAGCGGGTCCTCCATCGCTTGTTCGACGGCGTCTTCGGTGGCGTCGATGAGACTCGAGATCGTGTTGGCGACCTGGTCGACGGCATCGTCGACGATGCTCTTCAGATCACCCGCGGCGTGGAAGGCGTCCTCGGCTGCGTCCTGGAGCTCCTGTGCCTTGCCTGCCGCACGGTCTACGAGCTTGTTGGCCTCGGCCACAGCATCCTCGACTGCTTCCTTGGCCCGCTGGAGATCGTCGAGGAACGCCTCGATGCGGTCGAGTGTCTCAGACACCACCGCCGGGGCGTCGTCGAGATCGAGACCGACCAGCTCCAGGATGTCGACGAGATCGACCAGCCCGAACAGCTTTGGTAGAACACCGTCGAGAAAGTCGGCGGGTTTGAAGTCACCGGCGGCGACGTTGGCCAGGTCGTTGACGGTGCCGTTGAGCCGGGAGAGGCCTGCGACCTTGAGGTCCGGTTGGATGAACCCTCCGGCCTTGTCGCTTCCGGCGGATTGACCGGCACCGAACCCGAGATCGACGGCCGCGGCCAGCTCAGCCCATACTTCACCCTCGTTCCCACCGCCGAACCCGTCGTCGAGATACGTCTCGAAATAGTGGACGGCGACCGGGCCCGCCGACGAAAGTTGCTCGACCGCATCGACTGTGATGTCGGCGGTGACCATCTTCGGGATGGACTTCCCCACCTGGGGTGTCGCATCGAAGGTAACCGCTGCGGCCGGAGCGATGGTGTCGCCGCCCTTGCTGACGGCGGCAAAGGCGACCTTTTGGCCGTCGAAGGCGACGGTTGCGTGAGGGGCGTGAACGGCCCGGATGCCGTCGCCGTCGAGGTTGGCCGCCGCCACCCAGGTGAGCGGGCTGGCGAGCCTGAGGGCGCGGTCTTCTTGGTCGCGGGCATGGAGAATGAACGTGAAAGGCGCCCCGCCGACCATCGGCACAAAGGCCGTATCGAAGTCGTCGCCGCTCGGTGGCGGGTCGAGGGTTGGGGTGACAAGCGGCACCACTCGCACTTCGGTGAGCGGCAGGTCACGCTGGTTGTAACGCTTCACCGGTTCTTTGATGACGAGGAACATCCGCTGGTAGAGACCGGCGATGGAACCGAACTCGGATTTCATCTTGCGTTCGGTGAGCTTGACCAGGCTGGCGCGATGCCCAAACGGCCACAGGTAGCCGGGATACACCACCTTGACAAACTGGTCGCGGCCCATCGGGGCGACGTGGTCCCACGACTCGATCGACGACATGAGGCCACCGTCTGAGTAGGGGTCCGTGTCCCATGCCCCGTGAAAGTTGAGCCATGCGCCTAGCGCCGAGACATAGAGGTTGCGGGTTTCGACCGGCTCGGGCGTAATTCGTTGACCGGAAGCCCCTATCCAGGTCTCGCTCGATTGGCGGACCAGCATGTGACGATCGGCGCCGTCGAGAGACGAGCGGAATGGGGTATCGACATGGGCAGGCTTCAGCTCCTGGGTGAAATCCGCCATCGCTTCGCGGTCCCGCGCCCAGATGGCACGAATGATCCGCTGATAAGTCGTGTTCTCGTCGATGGTGACCGAGCCGTCTCGTCCCTGGCGACGCACCCCGAGCCGGGAATGCCAGAGCTCAACCCGGTGCGCCGCGCCGTCTGCCGTGACGGGATGGAAGGCGTGTTTCCAGCCACCCTGTTGGCTCGGGCTGATGATCAACCGGTACGGGGCCTCGATTGATGTTTCGAACTGGCGCGGTTCCCGGCTGAACTGGGGGGTGCTGCCACGCACGATGGGCAGATCGCCGCCGATGAGACCACCCCTACCGATCAGCGACGTGATGTCGATGTCACGGCCACCGACCGTGACGGTGACGTCACCGGCGTCAGCATCAACATTGACGGTGCGGGTGTGGGTGGTCCCGAGCCTGGCGTTGATCGCCCGTGCGATACGCCGGTCTCGCATCAGCTGGTTGAGCCCGGCAGTGGTGCTGGGGTCGGGCGCACGTCTGCGGGACGTAGCCGGTGCCACCACAAGTCCGTTGTCGGTGCCTATCGCCACCAACCCGCCGCCGACGCCAAAGATCGGCCCACGCGGCGGGATCGGGGCGTATGGCCGTGGTGTGGCCTGCGGGTGAACGGCCATCGGCAGTTGTGTGACCGCGTCCAAAACACCTGCGGTGGTAAACGGGATCTCGTGCCGGGCGGGCACCTGGAGGACTATCCGGCTGCCTTTTGCCGGGCGCGCCTGCTCGGGCAGGAGGAAGAAGGAGGTTTCCGGGGGATCCGGGTCGGCATGGTCGTCCGGCACCGGCGGGTCCACTTTGGTCTCGTAGATGGCCCGCTCGGCGATGTGCTGGAACGCAAGGTGCACGATGAGGTAGCCGGGATCGTTGCCGGTGATCATCACCGGCTCGTCGCCGGTGTGTAGCTCGAGATCAAAGGCTTCGACCCTGAGCGAGACGAGATCGGCCGGGCGGATGATGTCGACCACAACATCGGGTGGTTTTGGTTGTTGTGCAACGACGATGGGCGGTTCAGCCAGGCGCGAGAAACCGTCGACAAATCGATCAAGGGGGATAGCTGGTGTCGTCCTGGTTCTCCGTCGTCGCGTTGTCATCGCCGACGTCCCTCCCTACCGGGCCATACGTCAGGTCTACTCGGAGCCGCAAACGTCTGGGTGGCCTAGTTTTCGCGACTCTCGTCGACCGTTGGCAAGCAGGCTGGTGTGAATCGCCTGTTGCCACCCCGCCTCGCCAAACCATTCTTGCGTACCTGACCGCAAACTGGGTGGCTGAGCTACGCAAGTTCGGGGGATCGGAATCTGTCAGTGGCACGACTCATCGTTGAGTGATGGCAAATGAATCACACCGGCGCCTCAGCGACCACGCAGCACAGCGTCACGGCGTTTTCACCCGAGCCGAGGCTACCGTCCTCGGCGTTTCCGACCGGTCTATCGACAGCCGCTCCGCCGACGGGCGATACGAGCGCCTCGAACCGGGTGTCTACTCCGTCGGTGGCGCGCCGGACACGATTATGCGTCGCATTGCGGCAGCGGTGGCTTCGTTCCCCGGGCTGTCGGCTGCGTCACACCAGACAGCTGCCGAGCTTTGGGGTCTGACCAATCGAGGCATCAAACAGATCGAGGTTGTGACAACGCGCTGGGATCGGGTCCATCGCGACACGGTCCGCGTGCACGAGTCTCTCGATCTACTCCCGATCGACGTCGTGGAACATCACGGTATACCCACGACCTCCCCGGTGCGCACTGTCGTCGACCTCGGCGCTTCCAACAAGTGGCTTGTGGAATCCGCACTCGAAAACGGGATCCGGCAAGGTCTATACACACTCGACCACGTCGCCGCTTTCGTGGCGCGTGTCGGCAAACGGGGACGGCGTGGCGTCGGCGTGATACGGCCACTCATTGAAGACCGCCGCCGCTGGGACGACGTGACGGAAAGTGTGTTGGAGGACCTCTTCCGCAAGACAGTTACCGCCGCAGGGCTGCCCGACCCGCAGCCTCAATACATTCTCAGAGACACGTACGGGGAGTTCGTCTGCCGGGCCGACTTCGCGTATCCCGATGCGCGGATCCTCATCGAATTAGACAGCGAGAAGCATCATCTCGATCGCATGACGTTCCGTCTCGATCGAGCCAAACAGAACCGGGCAGCGCTGCTTGGGTGGACGGTCCTTCGCTACACCTGGTGGGACATCACCAAGGAGCCCGGTCGCATCTGGGCCGAGGTCAACGCCGCACTCCAACGGGCACACCCTGAGCGTACTTGCGTACCTGACCGCAAACTGGGTGGCTGAGCTACGCAAGTTCGATTGTCAACCGAGGGCACGGTGGAGGAAGGCTGCCATCTGTGATCGGGTGACGGGGTCGCCGGGGCAGAACAGATCGTTGGTCGGTGGATTACATCCTCGAGTAACACCGGCTTCGGCGAGACGCTCGATGTCGGCCTGGAAGATCGACGCGTCATCATCGACAAAGGCGTTCGACCCCGCGCCCTCCCTGTACCCGAGCGCCCTGACCAGAAACGCCGCCATCTGACCTCGCGTCACCACATCGTCCGGGCAGTACAGATCATTTGTCGGCGGGTTGCAGCCCCGGGTGATCCCCGTCACCCCAAGCCATTCGACGTCGGCCTCGAAGATCGAGCCGACCGTGTCGATGAAGCCGGCTGAAGTACCCGGTACGAGAACCTCGTCAAGAGCACGGTGCATAAATGCTGCCATCTGGCCACGGGTGACCACATCGTCCGGGCAGAACAGATCGTTGTCGGGTGGGTTACAGCCGCGGGTGATCGCTTGCTCGGCCAACCACTCGACGTCGGCGAAGAAAGTGTGCTCCCGGGGCATATCGTCGAACGCAGGCGGTGGCCGCTCGTCAACGTCGGTAACGGTGACGGTGACCGAGCCGCTGCCGGATGCAAACTCGTCGGCTGCGGTGACGGTCAGCGCGTACTCGGCGGTGGTTTCGTGGTCGAGCGCGGCGGCGACCGACAACTCGCCGGTGACGGCGTTGATGGCATAGACACCGCCCGGGTCGCCACCGGTGATCGCATACAGTGGAGGGGAGCTCCCGTCGTCGCTTGCCTCGACGGTGCCGACGGCGGTCCCGATGGAAGCATCTTCAGCGATCGTGAACTCCCCATCGGCAACCACGGGAGCAGCGTTGCACGGTTCGGGCGGATCATCCATCCAAGGGACGAAGTCGACACCGGGCCCGACCGGGTCTCCCGAACCTGGGCCCTCGCCCGACGGGCCGTCGGCTGCACCCCACCAGTTGTTCTCGAGGGTGACGTTTACCCCGGTGGCGTTCTCGACGGCAACCGTATTGCCCATAAAGCAGTTGCCGGCCGAATCGGCGAGCTCGGCGACGTCCTCGATGACGAGGGCGACGTCGCCGGCGCTGTGGAACTGATTGTCTTGCACGGTGTAGGGACCTGCTCCGACGAGCCAGAGCGACAGCAGGTTCACTCCGTCCTCACGGCCGAACGTGTTGCCCGAGACAACGACTGGTGCTTCACCCGAGACAAGGGCCCCGGTGCCGACCGGTCCAAAGAGGTTGTCCCTGATCTCAATCCCGGTGTCTGTTACGAGCGGCTCGAGGATGAAGATCCCCCACTCCCCCGGGACCGGGTCACCGGACGGGCTCATCGAGAAGGTGTTGCCGACGACGGTGTTTCCGGCGATCGAGCCTGACTCGACGGTCATGCTGATCGCGACTTTGGACGTGAAGTAGTTGCGCTCATGCACGTCGGAGACACCGTTCTGGTCCGATCCTATGAGGTTGCCCGTACTGTCGTAGATCGAGAGCACGGCTTCATCGGAAGTGCCTCCGGGCTCGCTTGCAGCACCAAAGACGTTGCCGGCGATTAGGTTGCCGGAGCTGTCCAGCAAGTAGAGGGCAGAGTCGAGAGCCGCCCCGAACCGGTTGCCCTCGCCGGCGTCGTTGCTGCCATCGCCGTCGGTTCCCACGACGATATCCGACGCCGATTCGACAAACACGCCGTACTCGAGGGTGTGGGCGGTGTTGGCTGTCCCAGCCGCATCGAGCCCGATGTGGTTGCAGGAGATTTGATGCCCGCTGCCACTGAGGACCTGGATGGAGCCGTTGCCGGCGGCAACCGCGGTGTTGCCAATGCCGAACCCGAGGATGATGGTGCCGCCGTCGGGGTGGTCGACGATGAATGCGGAGTTGCGGAGCTCAACTCGCATCCGTGAGGGATCTGTGCCCGTCGCACATACGTTGGCTTGTGGGCCCGAGCCACGCGGTTGGGTGGTGGCATCGACGGTGACGGCATCGAAGATCTCGACGGGTTCGGAGAGTTCGATGGTGCAGACGCCACCAGGACAATCGCCGACAGGGATGCCGAAGACGACGGCGTCGGGCCCCGGATTGACGTTTGCGGCTTCGATCGCACCGAGCAGCCCGCAATCATCGGCCGCTGCAGTGCAGGCGAAGGTTCCGGCGCCGTTTTCGATGGTATCGACGACAAAGGTCACGTCGGCCCGGATCGAGGTCGACGGCCAGAGCTCGATGGCGAGGACACCCATCGCGATCAGGGGCAGCACGAACCAGCCCCGGCGGATGACGGTCGGTATCTGCATTCCCCTACCACTCCCAGTAACCGACAGAGGTTGGGTGAATTCTAGGTACGTAGCTGCGTGGACGACCAGGGGTGTCACTAGCTGTAACCCATGTGACAGCGAGCTGAGAGACCGCGGTCCCACCATGCGGTCCGACCACAACGAAAGGTACAACGTGAACCGCTTAGGCCCAGAAACACGCGCCGTTGTCGTCGGCGGATCCATCGCCGGTCTCCTCGCCGCCACGGCATGTGCACCGGAGTTCGACGAGGTGGTGATCCTCGACCGGGACGACCTCGACACGATTGGCCCTCGTCGCGCGACACCGCAAGCTCGCCAGATCCACGTGCTGCACTACGGAGGCGCCCGCGCTCTCGAGGAGCTGCTCCCGGGAGTCGTCGAGGACTTGGTGATCGCGGGAGGCACCGCTCTCGACCCCGGCAAGGATCTCACCTGGTTTCAATCCGGTGGCTACATGATGAGGTCCCGGTGGCCGTTCCGGTTGATGTCGATCAGCCGGACCCGGCTGGAGGCGACCGTACGTGCGCGGGTATTTCAGATCGAGAACGTCACGTCCATATCGGGGGTCACCATCGAGCGTGCTCGCTACGACGGCGAGCGCTTCACCGCTGTCGAGGGCCGCGACCGGGACGGCAACGAGTTGTGCCTCGAAGCCGATCTGATCGTCGATGCGACCGGCCGTCGCCCGGCATCGATCCGGTGGCTGAATGCGGCCGGTCTCCATGTACCGAAGCATCTCGAGGTCTACACCCCACTCAGGTACGCATCGACCACCTACGCCCGTGAGGCGGGCGATCCCGTGGGCGCCATCCTGGCCACACCCACACCGCCATTCTCCGTCGGCACCTATGCATTCCCCATCGACGATGACCGCTGGATCGTGACGGTCAATGGTGATCTGGGAGGTTGGCGTGAAAGCAGCCGTGGCGGCTCCCTCCACCGGCAATCCGGCGCTTCCGGTGGCGCAAACGAGCCAGAACAGGCGATTCATGCCGGCCTGCATAATGCCGGGACGATCGACCTCGATGCGTTCGAGCGTCTAGTCGGGCTGGGGACCACGCCGGATGTGGCCCGGTTCATCGCCGGGCGCGAGCCTCTGGAGAAGATCAGCACACACCGGCTGCCACCGAGCCGCTGGTATCAGTGGCACAAGCTCGCGAGGCCGCCTCGCGGCGTGATCGCGCTCGGTGACGCGATGGTGGCATTCAACCCCGTCTACGGGCAAGGGATGTCCGCCGCGGCAATGCAAGGCCTGGCGCTGCGATCATCGCTGGAGAAGGGCGGGAGCGTCGAACGCCGCTATGCCCGCCGGGCAGCCCGCGTGATCGCGCCGATCTGGCGACTCGCCGTCGGCGGCGACTTCAGGTTCCCGGCTACGACCGGGGACAAGCCGTTTGGTGTCAACCTGCTCAACAGGTACCTGAGCAGGTTGTCCCGGGCGATGAACCACGACCCGAAGCTGGCGATGGCGTTCGGCAGGGTTGTGAGCCTGGTCGCACATCCCATATCGTTGCTGCGCCCGTCGCTGGTGGCGCGAACCATCCGCTTTGGGTCGTGGCACCGCGTCGCAGATGCGCGGGCGAGGACCCTCCGGGACGAACGCATGGCCCGGGTCGCCAAGGTAGGCGCGGCGCCACCACCCTCCCACCCGTGGGCCGCAACGGGCGCACCGACCTTCAGGGCGTAGCTCGACTTTGCGCCGGGTTGGCTACCAACACCCCCGGGCGTCGCCATCGCGGCGCCCTAGGTCAACGTTGCTGCGTCGGTCGTCGCAAGAAACGACAAGCGACCCAGACCGCTACACCTCCCAGGCTTCCTCGTCCTCGCTGGCTCGACGGTCACACGTCGGGCAGTACCAGCGGACGTCGAGTGGGGTTCCGCACAACCCGTGCCGGGGAGTCTCGACTCCCTCGGTGTGTCTGGCTCCCCATGCCGTGAGCAGGCTGATGGCGCCCGCCAGCTCCTTGCCCGATGCCGTCAGCGTGTACTCATAGCGAAGGGGCCGCTCGCTGTATGCGCCGGCGACGACCAGCCCGTCGGCTTCCAATGCCTTGAGCCGCGACGACAGGGTGTTGGGTGCAATCCCGGTGACCGCCTTCTCTAGATCACCAAAGCGGGCAGCGCCGTCCAAGAGGGCTTCGATCACGAGCAGCGTCCAGCGGTCCCCCACCTTCGACAGCGCAATGTGCAGCGGTGAATCTGGCATCAACCACACGGTAGTTCCCATCGTCGGATTTCCCATCGCCATGTTTCCGCTCGTCACTGCAGTATCGTCCGGGCTAGTATACTTGCAACTTGCAAGTTACAAAGGAGTACCAATGCTGGCAGGAGTACAGGAGACGATCAACAGTCTCGCCACCACGGTCGGCGCTGCGGTGGTCGGGGTTGGAGGGCGACGTCACGTCGGATCCGGAATCGTCGTCGACCACAACACGGTGCTGACCAACGCCCACAACATCCACAACCGCGAAGTGACGATCACCTTTGCGGATGGTCGCACCGAGACAGGCGAGGTCACCGGGGTCGATGTGGACGGCGACGTCGCCACCATCGCGGTAGATACCAGCGGGGTGACACCTTTCACGTGGGCAGAGAACGAGGCCGGTCTCGGTACCCCGGTGGCAGGGTTGAGTAACCCTGGAGGCCGGGGATTGCGGGTCACTGTGGGATATGTCTCCAGTGTCGATCGCAGTTTCCGCGGTCCACGGGGCAGGCGGATCACAGGATCGCTGGAGCACACCGCTCCGCTACTCCCAGGATCGTCGGGCGGCCCCGTGGTCGATGCAGACGGCAAGCTGCTCGGGATCAACACCAATCGGCTCGGCGAGGGGTTCTATCTCGCCATCGCCGCCGACGACGACCTGCGCAACAAGGTCACGAATCTGGCCGCCGGTGAGAGCCCGCAGCGGCAGTATCTCGGCGTATCAGTCGTGCCGAACCACGTCGCCGTCAAGATGCGCAGGGCGGTCGGTCTACCCGAATCGCCGGGTGTGCTGGTGAGAGGTGTTGCCGAAGACGGCGCCGCGGCGGCGGCGGGGGTTTTTCAGGGCGACATGATCACAAAGATCGGCGACACCGAAGTTGCCGACATCGACGATCTCCACGAGGCACTACAAGCGGCACCCGTGGGTGAACCGTTCTCACTCACGGTACTCAGGGGCGACGAGACCATCGAGCTGGAAGCCACGATCTCCGAGTAAGACCACACACGACAGAACCATCGGTGCGGATCAACCATTGTCTTTCACCCTTCCCGTGTGTCAGACTGAAAAGCCCGGTCAGACCGGTTTGTCCACAAACGGGACGAAGGATGAAGATCATGGGAGGACGGTATCGTTTTAGCTCACGTGCGATTCTTGGCATAGCGGTGGCCTTGCTGATCACCGCATGCGGAGGAAGCCATGAACACCGCTGAGGAGATGTTCAAATCGACGGTCGCAACGAGCGGCTGAGCGATCGATCTGCACCGGGCGTGCCTCCACCAGGAACGGCACCGGGCATCCTCTCATGACTCAACTCAACTCACACCAACATCAACAGAGGTCCGACCGGCCGCACCTCGACCGCCACATCGTGGTCGTGGGAATGATGGCTGCCGGCAAAACCACATTCGGGTTAGCCCTGGCCAAGCGGTTGGGAACCCCGTACCTCGACTCAGACGATGCGATCTCAGCCAGATACGGCCGATCTGGTCGGGAACTGACGGTTTCGCGAGGAGTGGAGTGGCTCCACGACCTCGAGGCGGACATCTTGAGGGACCACCTCGCCAGCCCAACGCCCTCTGTGATATCGGCCGCCGCCTCAACGGTCGACTTGCCCAGATGCGTTCAGATGCTCGACGAACAAACCTACGTGTGCTGGATCGACGTCCCGGTCTCCACCATCGCCGAGCGCTCGGCAATGGGCGACCACCGACGGCCCATGGAACTCGATGAGCTGCGACATCGTTGGGAGCGCAGAATCCCGATCTTCGAATCGGTTGCCGACTATCGGATCGACGGCACGCTGCCCCTCGTCGAGCAGGTGGAGACCACTGCTGTGGCGATCGAGCAGACGGGGCGGGTGCCATGAGCGACTAACACCCGGGCGAGAAGAGACAACCACAGAACCCCACGGCGCACAGGAATGCTGGCCGCCTCAGGCACGCACCCGCCGGTTGATGATCACCCCTGCCGTCTTTCGCCATCGATCATGATGGTCGCCCCTGTCGTCTTTACGATATTGCTCTCGTTCAACGGACGGGCGGGGTGCGGCAAAGCCCTGCCTGGACGGGTCTTCACAACTACGGCTCGCGGTTCTCCGACCCGCGATTTGTCGACGGCTGGCCCCGACGCTCACCTTCATAGTCGCCGCAGTGATCATCGAGACGGTCTTGGGCGTCGTCTTCCGCAGCCTCGCCCCGGAGGGCCGCCGCCGAACGCACAGACCCACACCGTCTTCATCCGGCGCCAGAAGAGCATGGACATCTCCACTGTGGGCCGACGTGGGCGGGGCATGTCGTCAAGATGCTCCACAACGGGATCGAATACGGCATCATGGCCGCGTGCGCTGTTTGGCCGTTTTGCGAGTCGGGGAAACAACGACGTCGCCAACCGTGTGCTCGGGGCGATGCGAGAGCAGTTCGGCGGCCACGAGAACCCTGCTGCGCAGGGGTGTCCTGAACGATCCCCGGCTCATGCTCGACAGCACGCACGTGCTCCGCGCCCCGACAGTCGCCTCTGTGGAATCTCAGGTCCGCCGTCCCGGGCCGGACCGGATGTCACAACCGCGCCCTGGCCGGTGTCTTTATGTCGAACCCGACTGGAGGACACATGGCAAGCAACACGCGTATCCCGAGGACCGAGCTCAAAGGCCTTAAAGGGTCGATCATCAAGAGAGTCAGCCGAAAGATGCTCGGCGACGTACCGGAAGCACTCGAGGTGTATTGGCACAATCCCCAGGTGCTCGAGTTCGCCATGGGTCTCGGTCGGAAAGCACGCAAGTGGAACGATTGCGACGAGAGCCTGAAGTCGTTCGCCCACATGGCGGTGGCGGCGCTGGTCGGCTGCACCTGGTGCCTGGACTTCGGCTACTTCACAGCGCACAATGAGGGACTCGACGAGGTGAAGGCCCGTGAGATACCGCGTTGGCGGGAGTCCGACGTCTTCACCCCGCTGGAGCGCGATGTGATGGAGTATGCCGAAGCGATGAGCCAGACCCCACCGACGGTCACCGACGAACTGTCGGCGCGGCTGTTGGATGAGCTCGGCGCGGCGGGGCTGGTGGAACTGTCTACCTTCATCGCGCTTGCGAACGTGTACACGCGGACGAATGTCGCGTTCGGCATCGAGGCACAAGGGTTCGCCGCGGCCTGCGGGCTGCAGCCGCTCGCCGAGCCGGCTGGAGCCGTACGCTCGGTCTCATGAGTGACGATCCTTTTGTCAGCCACCGCAGCCTGCTGTTCACCGTCGCCTACGAGATGCTCGGCTCGGTGGCCGACGCCGAGGACATCGTGCAGGAGACCTGGCTGCGGTGGTCCGATGTCGACCACGACCGGGTGCGCGACCCGCGTGCCTACCTGGTGCGAATCGTAACCCGGCAGGCGCTCAACCGGATGCGGACGCTGGCCCGCCGACGGGAGGACTACGTGGGAGAGTGGCTGCCCGAGCCGCTGCTGACCAGCCCGGACGTAGCAGACGATGTCGTGCTCGCCGAGAGCGTTTCGATTGCGATGCTCACCGTGTTGGAGACACTCGAACCCACCGGGAGGGTGGTGTTCGTGCTGCGCGAGGTCTTCGAGACGCCGTACGACGAGATCGCTGAGGCTGTGGGCAAGACCCCGGCAGCGGTGCGACAGATCGCACACCGCGCCCGCGAGCACGTCGCGGCGCGCCGACCGCGAGTCCAGGTGAACCCTGCCGAGCAGCAAGAAGCGGTTGAGCGGTTCCGCTCTGCGCTTTACTCGGGCGATATCCAGGCTCTGCTGGACGTGCTTGCTCCCGACGTGGTGCTGGTCGCCGACGGTGGCGGGCTGGTGCTCGCCTTCCGGCATCCGGTCGAGGGCGCCGACCAAGTGGCCGGGGCGCTCTCCGGCCTCTCCCGGGTCGCGCCGGGCGCCCACCTCGGCACCGTGTGGCTCAACGGCGCGCCGGCACTCCGGGTCGACGTCGAGGGCGCGCTCGATACTGCGATCAGCGTGGTCATCGAAGACGGGCGGGTCTCCCGCATCTACGCCGTCCGGAACCCACACAAGCTCGCCCGGCTCGAGAAAGAGATGCTGCTCAGTCGCACCCACTGACAGCCAAACGACGCAAGGCCGATTCCTGTTGACAGGAAACCATTTGGTTTCATATAGTGTCGCCCGTGAAAGCTGTGTTCAAAGCGCTGGCCCACCCGACGAGACGAGAACTGCTCGACACTTTGTTCGAGCAGGACGGACAGACGTTGACAGCGCTGGCCGAGGGTCACGACATGACGCGGATCGGGGTAGCGAAACACCTGCAACTACTGGAGGACGCAGGGCTTGTAGCGACACGGCGTAAGGGGCGGGAGAAGCTGCATTTTCTGAATGCTGTCCCGATCCGCCTCATCCACGACCGGTGGGTGAGTAAGTACACCGAGACTTGGGCTGCCGGCTTGGTGGGTCTGAAGTCAGAGTTGGAGGAGCCTATGGAGAAGGTCTTCGAGATATACATCCGTACCACCCCTGACCGCCTGTGGACGGCGATCACCGATCCTGACATCCGAGCGAAGTACCACTTCGGGGCCGGTGTGGCATCGGAGTGGACCGAGGGTTCTCGATGGGAGCTGGTTCATCCGGGAGCCGACGGCCCCCTTGCGGACGGTGCGAACCTGGTGGTCGACGCTCCACGCCGGCTGGTGCAGACCATGCACACCCTCTGGAGCGAGGACGCCGATGCCGAGGGCACGACGCGGGTCACTTGGGAGATCGAGCCGGTCGGCGACTCCTGCCGGCTGACCGTCACCCACGATCAGCTCCGCGACGACGCCCCGCCCGAACTGTACGGAGGGTGGCCGATGATCCTTTCTGGTCTGAAGACCTGGCTCGAAACCGGCGAAACGCTCACCACGCCCGGCTCGCAGATGTATAGCGGGAACTGAAACAAGGAGAGGAGAGGCACCATGCCATCGACCACAATCACCGACGTTCACACCGTCGGGATCTATGTCAGCGATCAGGAGGCTGCTGTGCGCTTCTTCGTCGACCGTCTCGGGTTCGAGAAACGCCTCGACGCCCCGATTGGGCCTGGAATGCGCTGGATCGAAGTGGCTCCGCGAGGAGCGAGCACCTCGATCGCGCTCACCCTCACTGAGGAGCCAGTGGAAGCCGCAGCCGACACCGGAATTCGGTTTATGGTCCCCGATACCTACGCCGAGCACACCGCCATGACTGAGCGCGGTGTCAACGTGAGCGAGGTGCTGCGCTTGGAGGGTGCACCGGCGATGTACACCTTTGACGACCCCGACAGGAACCGTTTCTACGTCGTGGAGGAGCCTCGATGACCGCAGCCGCGCCAGAGAAGCTCGACAAGACGTTCACAGCCACACTGCACAAGAACGACGGGCCCGGCGGGTGGACATGCATCGTCACCGACTGGACAGCCGAGTTCTTCGGGACCCGGGGCCTGGTCAAGGTCTCCGGAACAATCGACGGTCACCCCTTCCGCACCTCATTCATGGCCCTCGGCGATGGCACCCACATGCTCCCGGTCAAGGCGGATCTCCGTAACGCCATTGGAAAGAGGGCTGGAGACACCGTGACCATCCATCTCGAGGAACGGCTCCGACAATGACGTTATCGATCCTGCCGAGTGGAAACGCACGGCGAAACAGAGCCGGCCTCCGTAAATCACCGCGCTCGACACCGGCATTCGTCGCTGCAAGCCGCTGCAGGTCCCGGTGGCCCGGGGGTTCCCGACGGGTCAGCACCCTCATCGTGCTGCGGCCCACGTCTCTGAACCGGCACTGGTAGCCTCGGCCAATAGCTTCTACCGAGAGGTCTGCCGTGAACCGCTACATCGAGGTCTATCGCCGTTCACTCGACCATCCGACGGACTTCTGGGCTGAAGCCGCTGAGACCATCAGCTGGGATACAACCCCGACCGTCGTGCTCGATGACAGCCGGGCACCGCTATACACGTGGTTTCCAGATGGGCGGCTCAACACGTGCTACAACGCGGTGGATCGCCACGTCGAGTCGGGACGTGGCGACCAGATCGCCCTGATTTACGACAGCCCGGTAACCGATACCGTCGCGAGGTGGACCTACCGTGAGCTCCGGGACGAGGTAGCCCGTCTCGCCGGAGTACTGACGGGTCTTGGGGTCGGCAAGGGTGACACCGTGGTCATCTACATGCCGATGATCCCCCAGACCGTATTCGCCATGCTCGCCTGTGCGCGCCTCGGCGCAATCCATTCGGTCGTATTCGGTGGGTTTGCAGCAAAGGAGTTGGCCACCCGCATCGATGACGTAGCGCCCAAACTGGTGCTGTCGGCATCGTGCGGGATCGAGCCGGGGCGGATCGTCGAGTACAAACCGCTGCTCGACGGGGCGCTCGAGCTGTGCACCACAAAACCAGAGAAGTGCCTGATCTGGCAGCGTGACCAGGTGGCCGCGTCACTCATCCCTGACCGTGACCTCGACTGGGCAAATCTGATCGCAGATGCCGAACCGGCGGACTGTGTCACCGTAAACGCCACCGACCCTCTTTACGTGCTCTACACGTCGGGGACGACGGGGAAGCCGAAGGGTGTGGTCCGCGACAACGGGGGTCATGCTGTTGCACTGGCTTGGAGCATGAAGAACATCTACGACGTCGCACCCGGTGAGACCTACTGGGCTGCGTCGGACGTCGGTTGGGTAGTCGGTCACTCCTATATCGTTTACGGGCCACTGCTACACGGATGCGCGACGGTTCTCTATGAAGGCAAGCCGGTTGGCACGCCCGACCCGGGAGCCTTCTGGCGGGTTATCGCCGAGTATGGGGTGTCGACGCTGTTCACCGCCCCGACCGCGTTTCGGGCAATAAAGCGTGAGGACCCGACCGCAGAGTATCTGCGCGACTACGACCTGTCAGGGTTCCGGGCTCTGTTCCTCGCCGGGGAACGCTGCGATCCCGACACCTTGCATTGGGCCGAGGATACGCTTGGCGTACCGGTCATCGATCATTGGTGGCAAACCGAAACGGGCTGGCCCATCGTCGCCAACCCGCTCGGAATCGAGAAGCTGCCCATCAAGCCGGGGTCACCGACGGTGCCGGTCCCCGGCTGGGATGTGAGGGTTCTCGACACCGCGGGTGCCGAGCTGCCGCCAGGGACGATCGGGGCCGTCGTCGTGCGTCTCCCGCTACCACCGGGTGCCTTGCCCACGCTGTGGAACAACGATCGGGGATACATCAGCTCCTATGTCAGCCACTATCCCGGCTTCTACTTGACTTCTGATGCCGGGTTCATAGATGAAGAGGGGTATGTCTCGATCATGAGCCGTATCGACGACATCATCAACGTTGCCGGGCACCGACTGTCGACCGGTGGGATGGAGGAGGTGCTGGCCGGCCACCCCGACGTCGCCGAGTGCGCTGTGATCGGGGTCGCCGACGAGCTGAAGGGCCAGGTTCCGATCGGGTTTGCGGTGCTCAAAGCCGGAGTGGAACGTGAACCCGGCGAGGTCAGCGCCGAGCTCGTTTCCCGGATGCGTGATCAAATGGGCCCGGTTGCGGCCTTCAAGAAGGCCACGATCGTCAACCGGCTGCCAAAGACGAGATCGGGCAAGGTGCTCCGTGGCACGATGCGCTCCATCGCCGACGGCACCCAATGGAACGTGCCGGCAACGATCGACGACCCTTCCATACTCGACGAGATCAGCGAGGCGCTGCGTCACCTTGGCTACCCGGCGGGCTGAATACAGCCGGGGCGACGTCGTTGCGTAGGCCTACCGGGTCGCTCCGCCGGTGCGGAGGCGGCTGGGCTCGCTCGACCCACCGGTTACTTCCGTGGCCATCGCCGCCGAAGCGCCGTAGCCCGGGCCGTCGCCGGTTAGGGAGACGTCCGCAGTCCAGACGTAGCCGTAGTCCTCGTCGATCAACATGACCTCGAGTTGGTGCGAGCCGCTGAGCCAGTCGGGGAATACAAAGCTCCACCATTTGTCCGCCACATCGTCGACTACTTCGAATCCCCAGTAGTAGAGATCGAGCGGCATCCCGTCAAAATACGCCTCAACGCGAAGCGAGTCGCTCTTGAAGGAGGCTTGCCCAGCGGGCGGGATCGACGACCAGTCTTCGGTGTACCAGCCGGTGGCGATGTAGAACTCGCCGGAGACATGGTACGAAAGCCGGCAGACCTCACCGGGTGAGTGGTCACAACCGTGGGTGCCTGCGTCGCTGAACACGTTGAGGTATGTGCCGTTCGAATCGATCGGACGCTCCGGTACGGCCGGGCTGCTCAATTCGAGCGCCCTGGCGATGAACGTCGCCATCTGACCCCTGGTCACAAGGTCGTCGGGACAGAAATCGGTGTTGTTTGGTGGGTTGCATCCCTTGGTAACGCCGGCGGCGGCCAGTTTCTCGACAGCGGACTCGAATAGGGAACCCTCAACGTCGTCGAACACGACGGATCCCTCGCCCTCGGTGTATCCCATGGCACGTACCAGGAACGCCGCCATCTGGCCACGCGTCACGTAGTCGTCTGGACAGAAATGGTCGTTGGTCGGTGGGTTGCATCCCTTGGTGATCCCGGCCGTGGCAAGTTTGGCAATGGCACTCTCGAAAATCGATCCGTCGTCGTCGACAAACTCGATGCCAGGGTCGATCTCGTCGAGCCCGAGAGCGCGTTCCAGAAACGCCGCCATCTGACCCCTGGTCACCGGTTCGTTGGGGCAGAAGCCGGTGTTGTACGGAGGATTGCACCCCTTGGTGATACCGGCTGCGGCGAACGCTTCGATGGAGGATTCGTGGATGTTGCCGTCGTCGTCAAAGAATCGCCCGCCCCCCGAGGTGGCAGCAGCCGATCCCACCGGATCAGCATCGGCATCCGCCGGTTGCGCAGCTGCCACGAGCAGCGACAGCACCGTAACAAGCACGGCTGCTGTCCAGCGTCCCCAGATTCGTCCCTTGGTCATGCGGAAGGTCGCGCTGTTCACGGTTCCCCCTATCTAGTCGGCCGCACAAATACATTGCGTGCACAACTCTAAAGGTGCAGCTACGCGGTGCACGATTCGAAGTGGCCAACTCTGGGTCGATGGTCCGGCCGTTAGCGCCCGTTTTGGCTGAAGTGCATGTAGTCCTTGAGTGAGTTCCATTCGCCGCCCCACCCCCAGCCGATGGCTGCGAAGGCTTCGACGACGACGTCACCCGCGACGACCATCCCCGGCAGCACCTGGTCACGGTCGAGGTAGCTCATCGCCAGCTCAGGGATGATCAGCTCGCCGCTCTGGTAGGGGTTGTGAAATGGGTTGATATCAAGGGCCAAGCCGTACGCGTGCATGGACCAGCCACTAGAGCCGACTGCGGGCCGGCAGCCAAAAGAGCCCGTGTTGTTGCCGTCACCGGTGGGAGGGGCGTCCAGCTCCGCCTGGGTTGTCACTTTCATCCCCTCGATCGGGAACCGGGCGGTGTGCAGCTTCTCGAAGACACCGACGATGGCTTCAGCGACGGCAGCGTTGACGATGGTCTCGCCGGTGTGGAACTCCCCATCGAAGCCGTAGTGGGCCACGGTGATGTAGGCCAGCTCATCTCGGGTCACCGGGCACTCGTCGGTCCAGGTGGAACGGGCAAGCACATCATCGGGCACCGGTTGGATGGTCGCCACAAACTGGTCGTCGGGTGGCGGTGGGAGTCGGTCGATGGTCTCGAGCTGCCGGTCCTGGAGCTCGGGAGGTGTCGGCTGGGCGATGCCGTTCTCGCCATCCGGCCCGAGTGGCAACACCCGGGTACCAAGCCAGGCCGGCCGGGCAAACGGCGACACCGTGGTTGTTGTCGCCGGAACTGTAGAGGTAGTGGTGGTCTCCGGCAGCACCGTTGTTGCGGGCGCAATTGTGGTAGTGGTTGTGGTCACGGGTACCACGGCCGGCAGTGTCGACGATTCGGTTGTGTCGTCTGATCCACATCCACCCAACACGGCGATGAATACAAGGACGGTTGAGACGAATCGCACATTCACGGAGACGAGCGTAACTGCCCGTGCAAAATATCAGCGGTCGGCAGGGAGCAGGCGGAAGGGTCGCCCACGTGTGCTCGTCATCGCTCTGAAGTGTCTGTCATCGAGTGTGAGGACGTCCTCGGTACCATGACGCCGTGCCAGGACAACCACCGACGCATCCGCGATTCCTACGCTGAGATCCCGGTACCGCTTGGCAATGCCGCGCGCCACGGCGACATCGGCGGTGTCGAACGCAGCCAGCGTGTAAGCACCAACCGCGACATCATTGAGCAGCGTTAGCTCTGCCTCGGTACCCAGCTTTCTCGATACCAGGTAGTCGAGTTCGGCCAGGACGACCGGCGACAGGATCAGAAGCTCACCGGCTCCTTCGACCACCCTTCAACAGGCGTCATGGTGAACCTCAGGGGATCCATCGCCGCAAATAGACCGGAGGTATCGGCAACAATCACCGGCCGAAGCCCTCGTCGACGACACCATCGATTCGCTCGGCCCAGTTCGTCTGAGGGCCGGTCTGCTCAGTGAGAGGAAGGGTGGGCCCGTGAAGGGAAGGTTTGGTGAGCGCAGCCGAGAGGGCTCGGCGGATCACCTCTGCTTCGGTGCGACCTTCACGGGCAATCGCTTCGATTTGGGCCTTCATCTCGTCTGGCAGATAGACCGTTGTTCGCTTCACGCCGTACACTATGCCATACCGACGTAACTGAGCATGATGGCGCGGTCGATCGGCTCTCGCAGGTTGAACTCCTCGCCGGTCGGGAGCTTTGCGGCGGCATCGAGTTGAATCTCCGCGAGCTGTCGCAGCGCCGCCCAACCTCTGCTTGGATGCCAGCGGTTGGCGAGCAGCTCTACGAAATCCGCCCGGGTGAGGTCCGCTCTTTCTTCGACACGGAATCGTGATGTCGTCCGACCACTGGCCATGCCAACGGCAGATACCAGACACCCGCATGCAGAGCACGGCGGCACCTTCGGCACGACCCACACCAGCTCTCCATCGACAGCCTCATAGAAATGCGGAACCGCCCTCTCGTTCCTGGTAGCGGCCGCAACGAACACTTTCACACAGACCCCCTGTGACGCGATACGAACAAGGTATGGCGACCCCCTGACATATTCGCCGTCGCCACTGGCGGGGTTGCTTCGATAGGCTGAGTTCGCTGCTGGATACACGCTGAGGAGGGTTCAATGGTCAAGCTCATGGTCGGCACCGAGAAGGGTGCCTATCTGCTGAAGGAGTCGGGCTCGAACTGGAACGTCACCGGGCCGCTATTCCCGGGGTGGAAAGTGACTGCGTTTGGTACGGCACCAGATGGAACCCGCCTGGCCGCAACCGCAAGCAACTGGTTTGGGGTCGGTGTCCATCGCTCCGAGGACCTCGAGAACTGGCAGCAGACCGACGAGCCACCGGCGTGGCCCGAAGACGGTGATCGCAAGATGGAGCAAATCTGGACGTTTGACACGACCGGCGATCGCATCTGGGCCGGGGTGGCCCAGGCCGGGTTGTTCATATCCGACGACGGCGGCACGACTTGGGCACCGATCGATGGCCTCAACGAGCACCGCACCCGATCCGAATGGCAACCCGGCTTCGGCGGCTTGTGCGCCCACCGTGTCAAGATCGACGGCGACCACCAGTGGGTGGCCATCTCGGCAGTTGGCGTATTCCGTTCAGACGACGGCGGTGCCGGCTGGGAACCGCGCAACGACGGGGTGGACGCCGTCGGCCTCCCAGAAGATGCACCACGTCCTGAGGTCGGGTATTGCGTGCACTGTGTTGCCCACGACCCGAACGACCCGATGCGGATCTGGCGTCAGGACCACAGTGGCGTCTATCGCACCAGCGATGGCGGGGACAACTGGGAGAAGATCGAGACCGGCTTGCCCGCCGGGTTCGGTTTTGTGATGTGGCGCGATGACTCGAGCGGCCGGTTGTTCAACGTTCCACTCACCGCCGACGCAAATCGGGTACCGGTGGACGGGCAGCTGCGAGCGTATCGCTCCGACAACGACGGAGACTCGTGGGAGGTCGCCGGTAACGGGTGGCACGAGTCGCCCCAGTTCGACAATGTGCTCCGGGGTGCCTTCGACGGCGACAACGAGGGGACGTTCTGCTTTGGCACGACAGGCGGGCGGTTGTGGATGACCAGGGACAACGGTGACTCGTGGCAGGAGTTGGACCCCTCGTTCCCGAGGATCGGCGCCGTGCAGTTGCTTCCGTGACCGCCCAACTCAGACTCACCCAGATGCTCGCCGAGGTAGTCGGTACCGACGTCGGCCACATGGTCTCTGGTTCAACGGTTACCGAGGTGCTCAACGACCTGTTCGCAAGACAGCCCGGTCTGCGCGGCCACATCCTCGACGAAAAGGGCGCGGTTCGGCCGCACGTTGCGGTCTTTGTCAACGGCACCCAGTCGACTCTCGATGGAGCCGTCCCCGACAACGCGGACGTCTACATACTCCACGCAGTCAGCGGCGGCTAGCAGGCTGGAGCCCCCATTTAGCGCTGAGAGACCACAGCGAGAAAGCAATCCCCCAATTTCGGGGGGATCGACCGGCCAATGTCCCCCCGGCTTCCGGGGCCGAAGGTTCCTGCGGCTGCGCCTCGCAGCCGGAGGTAGGGGGTCGTCCGGGCGAGGGGGGAAGGACGAGCGTCGAGCCATACATTCTTCTCCCTCCGGGAGAAGCACCCAAGCGAAGCGAAGGGGGATGAGCCAGGACATTCTTCTCCCTCCGGGAGAAGCACCCAAGCGAAGCGAAGGGGGATGAGCCAGGACATTCTTCTCCCTCTGGGAGAAGTGCCCGAGCGCAGCGAGGGCGATGAGGGCCTTATGAACTCAAGCTGGACTTCAAAGAAGCCCTCACCTGCCTCGCCAACGTATCGGCTTCCGATACGCCTCGCCTGTCCTCTCCCGAAGGGAGAGGAATCAGCGTGGCTCACCTGCCTCGCCAACGTATCGGCTTCCGATACGCCACTACCGGCGGCCAGCTTGCCAGTAGGAGGCTATCCGGTGGACGAAGGTCTTTGGCTTCTCACCGTACAGGGCGGTGCCGTGGCTGAGTGCCCGTGACTGTAGATGGGCCCGGCGCTCGTGAATGAGGGCGATCAGCATCCAGCGCTCTCGCTCGTTGCGGCATGACTCGGGGTGCTCGATGATCGTATCCGCGAGCACGGCGAGATCATGATCATCACCGAGCAGCTCACCCAGATCGTCGAGACCGGCGGCCGTTGCCTTCAGCATCGGTGGGTAGAGCGGGGCGAGTGTCTCCATCTGGAAGCGCAGGTACTTAACGCGTTTGCGCCATTCATGCAGATTCTCGACTCTGGCCGACTCTGCGACCCGGGCCATTGCACGGTATCCACGCCGGTAGACCCGCTCGATGCCGGGTGCAATGGCCTGGTAGTCGTTGCGCACGGTCTCCTCGATCGGGTACTCCGCAAACCGGCTGCTCGCCGAACCGAGGTTGGTGATAGCGTTGGTGACTACTGCCCCGGTAACCGACCGGCGGCGCTGCTGGTGACGTGCCAGCAGCCATCCTTCCGGTGTGACAAAGGCGTTTGGGTCGAGCAGATCGGCGTAGCTCTCCCGCAGTGATCGCAAGGTCGCCACGCTCACCCAAGCGTCGCGCACCGCCGACAGGCTGCGGGCTGTGTCGCGCAACACGACGTTCTCTTCGCGATACGAGCGGTAGCCGATCTCCTCACGCACGAGACGCAGCAGACCACGCAGGCGCTTCATCTTCTTACGTGCCGAGTGGATGCCGGCGTCGAAGCCACTTGGGTCGTCGGGACGCAGGTCGGCGATTGTCCTGTCGAGAAGGTGGAGACTGATCCGTTGTACCTCGCTCGGAAGCGGCCTGTCGGGAGCGCTGACCCGTGCCGGCAGGCGAGTGCCGTCCGGTTCACGCGCCGCAAGTTCGTACATAGGGTTTGTCTCCACGATCGCTTGTCCCCCCCACTCGGCCACGTCTATGTTGCGGGGAGCCGCGAGACTCAGGGTAACTCAGCAAGCGGGCTCCCTGAGACAATGCGCTCCGGCACTAATTCACATTCCTGCAATCACGGCAACCAACCGATCGAGTTCGCTCTCCGTGTTGAAGTAGTGAACCGAGGCACGGACGACCTCATCGAGCTTGCGCTGTTGCATGTCGATGCGGGCCGACGCCGCGTTCGAAGTTGAAACGTTGATCCGCTCCGCCGCAAGCGCTGCCTTCACCTCTGATGCCGGGTGACCGTCGACGCCGAATGTGACAATGCCGCCTTTGATCTTGCCCTTGTCGTGCACGGTCACTCCCGGCAGCCCTGCCAGTGCGACCCGCAGGATCGCCGCGAGCGAAGCGACACGCTCCCAGATGGCATCGAGGCCGACCGTGGTTGCATAGTTGCATGCCGCTCCCAGCCCGAGCCGGAGCGCCGGGCTGTACTCCCAGGTCTCGAACCGCTTGGCGTCTCGACGGATCTCGTAGTGGTCGGGGGCCACCCAGGTGGCTGAGTGCAAGTCGAGAGACACCGGGTCGAGATCCTCGATCATGGTGTCCCTCACATAGAGGAATCCAACTCCGCGCGGACCTCGCAGAAACTTCCGGCTCGTCGCCGACAACAGATCGCATCCGATCTCGTCGACGTCGATCGGCATCTGTCCCACCGACTGGCACGCATCGAGCAGGAAGGTGACGCCCTTCCTGCCGGCCACCTCACCGACCGCGGCTGCAGGGTTGACCAACCCGCCGTTGGTGGGCACGTGGTTGATCGAGATCAGCTTGGCCCGATCGTCGATCATTGCTTCCAATGCGGCCACATCGATCTCCCCGGTGGCCGTGTCGGGTACCACCTCGATCCGTGCCCCGGTGCGTTGGGCAACCTGGAGGTAAGCGATGAAGTTGGCCGCATACTCGGTGGTCGTGGTGAGGATCTTGTCGCCGGATTGGAACCGGAGCGAGTAGAACGCCATGTCCCACGCCCGGGTGGCGCTGTCGACGAGGGCTATCTCGTCCTCGTTGGCGCCGATCACACCGGCAACCGAGCGGTAAACGGATTCGAGGTTGTCGGCGTGACGCTCGGCCAGTTCGTATCCTCCGATCCGTGCTTCCTCCTCTAGGTAGTCACGCACCGTCGCGACAACGACCGCCGGCGGCAACGACGAGCCGGCGGTGTTGAAGTGGGTCACCTCGGCACAACCCGGCGTGTCTCGTCGCACCGCGGCAATATCGATGTCACCCACAGTGTGTTCTCCCGATCAGTTGGCCGTGTCTCACAATATCAGGGAGCCCACAGCCCGGTGGCGGCCACCCAGACGCCAACGGCATTGATCCCGAGCCCGAATAACAGTTGGGGGTCGAACAGCAACACCAGCGCCAGTGTCGAGCGCGTCAGCCCCGCACAGATCTATCTGGATCTACTGAACCTGCCTGAACGCGCACGAGAGGCCGCGACCGAGCTCCGCAACGATGGGCTGTTGTGGAGTCCCCGTGACTAAGAAGCCGCGCCATCGATCCGGCTACACCGCTGCCGGTCAACGATACCGGCTGGCTAGCCCGGGCTCCACTCGGCGGGGGTGGCAAAGGTGGCGGTGTAGCGGGCCGGGTCCTGGTTGTCGAACCAGGGGATGGTCTTTGGTGTGCGGTAGTTGAAGACCAGCTCCGGCGGCGGTCCCTCGTGGTGCTTCAGAATGAGCTTGATGGCGTTCTCGTCGGGATGACCGTAGAACTGGCTGCTCGAGGAGACGAGGTAGCGGCGGGGACGAACCAGTTTGATGAGGTTCCTTGACAGGTTGCTGAAGCTGCCGTGGTGGGGCAGCTTGAAGTCGCTCACCTGGAGTGGCCCACCGTGGTCGGCCTGGTACCGGGTGAGGGTTCGCACGAGGACCGGTGAGTGGGCGTCGCCGGTCAACAACACACGGTCGTCTTCGTGCTCGATGATCACGGAAATGCTGGAGCCGTTCGCCGCTGCGCTATCCGGCTCCTCTCCGAGCACGCCTCTTGGGGGGCCGTATCTCGCTCGCGTCGCGAGCTCTTCGAGCACGGCGCCCCGGTCTCGAGGACCCGTGAAACCCGAACGCTCGAGGCTCTTCGGCCATTCCATGCGCAGGGCGTCCAGCTCGGCCGGACCCGGCGATAGCAGCGTCACCACGGCTCCGCCCGCCAGCTCGAAGCTCGGCAGCGGCCCTTCGTCGAGCACCATAACCGGCCCTCCTCCGAGCTTTTTGTGTCCGTTCCATGGAATCCCTCTCTCCTCTATCAATGCCCCGAGTATCTCACCGTGGAGTGCGCCGAGCACACCGGTTGCCCGTTTCTGTATGTGTTTCCAACCGTTGAACCAGACGTCCTTGAACTCGACCCCGGCGAGCTCCGGATCCTGGAACAGCTTGACGATGCCGTCGATGTGGTCCGTGTCGATATGGGTGACGATGAGCAGCTCGAAGCGAGCGTCGCCTCGGTCGGCCAGTTCTCTGAGCCGCTTGCGGATGCCCCACTCCTTGTCGTAGGTGAACCAGGGCCCCCCGTCGACGAGGATCCGGCGTGTCGGGTTGCCGTACTCGACGATCAGTGCGTCCCCGTGCCCGGCGGCCAGCATCTGCACGTTCAGCACGTCAATCCCCTCCGGGTGTGAATCGCCAGTCGGCGTCGCCGTAGGCAACCAACGCCAGGGTCATCACGTTGTGCTCACGCAACATCGTGGTGCGCACACGCTGCATGATCTCGCCAAACGTCGCCGAGCCCCGCGCCTGCCACAGATGCCGCACAAACGACTCCGCCACCTGCGACATCTCCGGGCCGAGCACATAGGTGAGAGTGCCGACCACCACCGACGCCCCTTTGCACCGGAACCGCTGGACGAAATCCTGATACTGGACGTCGGAGTTGGCGGTATTGCAGCCGAAAAGCAACACCACCGGCCCCGGTGTCTGGTCTCTTGCTACGACGTGCTGCTGTTCGAGACGGATGAGCGCAAGGTCCTGGTCGGCGCCGATCTGGAGCGCATCCCACCCGTGGCTTGTCTTGACTCTGTGTGGCAGCGTTACCAGGAGCGACGGGTGATGGCTTCCTACGAAACTCTGCCACTCCGTCCAGTCTTTTGCCAGGTGGACCCGTGACATCGGATCGTCCACGGTCTGTGTCGCGTCGCCGATGACGGCCTTGATGGCGGCGACGGTGTCGTCGATACGTGCCGGCTCGTCCTCGTTGACAAGGCTCGACGCAGCGAAGATGATGTCGGCCGCGGGCGGTAGCTCAGGCTGGGCTGCCGACGACATGGGTGCGAGACAATCACTGTCGCGGCCGTCCTCTCCCCCGGCCCAGACTCGCTGTTCGAGATGACGGTTCAGCCCCCAGAACCCGGATGGGCAGACGAACGCCGTGTTCCCGGCGGCTTGGCACCCGTCACAGATGCCGTCTTCGGTTTCGAGAAACCGGGAGCAAAGGGACGCGTCGTCGTCGGGCAGCCCGTAGTCGTAAAAGAACTCCACGGGCAGGTAGTCGGCGGACACCGGGCTCGACACGGCCACCCGGTGGATGTCTGCGAGCGCACCGGACCCAACCAGGTTCTCGCGCAACACCCATCCGTGTTGAGCGAGCGTGACCAGCACCCTGAGCCCATCGTCCTCGTCGAGATGGGTCTCGAGTTGCTGTACGGCGGTCGCTGCGTCAAATAACGTGGAGCGCAGGATTGCCACCTCCTGCGCGATGCCGGGCAGGTTCACGTCCCAGGGCTCCCGGCCCCGCTGCCACACTTTGATGACATCGCGTTCTTTTGTGAACGAGATGTCCATGTCCGGCTTCGATTCCAGATCCGCGGTGCTGCCGTCGCCTCGGAGCAGCCGGATCCCAACGCCACCAGGGTCGTCGTCCGCCTCCGACACCGGGCCGGTGAGCGTGGCGGTTTGCAGGTGGAGACCCCCGTAGAACACGGTGACACTCATCTCCACCCGGTCGATTCCGGACGGTATGGCGACCGGGAATGTCGCTGTGTTGGAGTCACCGACGTGCCCGAGCGCTACCGGTTGGCTCTGCAACCCTTCGAACAGGTCGGGAGCCCTCAGGTCGATGGTTAGCTGGTATTGATGTTCGTCGGTGGGGAGCCGCCATACGGGAAACTCGACCGCGGCACTGTTCCACTCGGCCGAGGTGCGACCGACGCGCACATCGATCTCGTGTGACGCCCCCGGTCGGAAGGCGTGCCGACGTCGCTTCGGAACACCAGATGTGACGTCGTTGACCTGTGTCTGTAGATAGCGGGGGCTCGGGGTTACTTCGCCGGCTGCCGGTTGATGGGACCTGGTTGTGGTCACAGCCCTCACCATCGGCTCGACGTTCGCCACCGCCGCTCTTGCCGTGGTTGCTGCGCCGCTCTCGGCGGTCCAGGATGCGTGGTCGATGGTCAGCAGCTCGTCGAATGCCCTGGCCAGGTCGGCCTCAGCGATGAGGCCGCACCCCCAGGCATCCTCCACAGCCCTGCGCAGCTCGCTGACAACAGCCGAGACACGTGCAGAGTCGATGAACTCCGGGTCGCCAACCATGAGGTATGCGGCATCCCCTACGGCCATGCCGAACGCCAGATCCGGAGGATGGTTATGGGCCAACCCGTCGAGGAAGCGCCACATGAACTCATCCCCGTCGACCGGGCCGGTGGTGATGGCAACCGCCGACGCCTCGTATCTGGCTGCGAGCGACCGTGCGTAATCGACAGTCACCAACTCCGGGCTGACATTCGGCACTACCAGCAATGACGGCCCTACCACTTGTTCGGCGCCGTCGGCAGCCTCGACGGGTATGACGGCGACGTCGCAAAACCCGAAACGGTCCGTGATATCGAGTACTTCGACCAGGTCGCGGTGCCAGTAGGAGTCGATCGGCAGGCGCAGCGGGTCGGCCGGCAGGGTGGCGACCCGTACCGGCCAGTGCCATTGCCGGCGTCCCGAGTAGGTGAAATCGGCAAGGAACACGGAGCTGACGCCGCTGGCAGAACGGAGTGGATCGTAAAGAGAGCGTCCATCGCAGCCGTCGACGAGTTCGAGCCGCACCCTGATACCCCGCCCGGTCTCGTCACTCGGATAGGACTCGACAGCGTTCTGCCACGCGGTCGCCAGCGCAGCGGCGTCGCCGTCGTCGACATCGAGCTCACCGCCGTCGAACCTGACGCGGGCGTAGCCGGTCTCGAGCCGGTGGCCCAGCGTCTCGGCTGGTGCTGCGGGGAGACGATCCAGCGGTACCGCGACGCCGACCTCGGCGAGCAGCACGCCGTAGGCTGCCAGTGCGTCAGGGTGTTCATGCAGGTTCATTGCATCAAACCGTCCGTCCGCTCACAGACCAAACAAGGTCCGAAGTTCCTGACGTGACGGGAATCGGACGGCGCCGATGTCGTGCACGACGTACAGGGCGGCCATGGTCAGCACGGTCGAGTGCTCCAGCAGATCGAGCAAAGTGTCGCCGTCGAGCGCCGACAGCACCGTACCGACCGTCTTGTTGCGTTCCACCACACCGTCCCAATACTCGGGTGACTCGAGAACGTCGAGCGCTTCGCGAGCCCGGGTGCGTTGTTCGGCGATCGGGCTGTTCTTGAACTGGTTGCATATCGCCACGGGCGATGTCCCCATGTGGACGATCACCCCGATCGGGCCCTGGCCGGTGGCCTCACCTGCCCGGAAGGAGGCGACGATGCCGCGACGCCGCTGTGCGGTGGTGGCGTCGTATTGGATGCCCTGGTCCCGGATGAGACCGCGGATCTCCCGCCAGACCTTGTTGGTTGGCCGCATGTTCGACCATCCCAGGGCCTTTCCTGCGTTAGAGACGACCATGAAGTGGGCGGCGGGCTGGGAGTCGCGCACCAGATCGGATCGTTGGGTTCTCCTGGCGAAGCCAAACGACCACTCTTCACCCATGTTGTCGTAGACACCACCGTCGGCGAGCACGATCCGACGCACCGGCGGGACGGGGGCGTCGTCGGGTACGTTCCACGGGCGGTCGAGCTCGACTGCCGGGAGTAGCTCGGTCTCCTGCGGAGGAAACCCACCGGGGAGCGACGCTGAGGCTTGCACCGCCTGGGCGAGCGGGATGGTGGGGCGGGCCGTCTCCCCCAGCAGGAACCCATGAAGCAGTTTTGGGGTTAGGTAGATGTGGTCACCGGATTGCAGCTCGGTCGCACAGAAAACATGATGGACCGCACGGTTGGTGAGATCGGACAGCCTGGTGGGACGGCCGCTGTCGGTTGAGAAGAACAGGCCGGCCAGCCGGTTCTCGACGATCCGCCCACGCGCGGCGAACATGCCGAGTGCGATCCACCACAGCAGCCCCGACAGGACGGCGATCAGGATGACGAGCCGGGTTGCCGGCCAGCCGTCGAGCGCGGTTCCCAGCCACAGACCAAGTCCGAGGACCGCACCCGCAACAGCAGCACCGGCCGTCTGTATTGCCAGCGGCTTTACCGCCACCGCGGCTCCGCGAGCCCGGCGCCATATCCCGAACACGAGAGCAGCCGCACCAAGGGCGATCACGGGGACGATGAAGGCGCCTCCGCCCCAATCCCGATCGGCGGAGATCAACACACCGGCGACGATCAGCGTCGTGAGCAGTGCGAACAGGGCAACCGCAGCGAGACCCCACAGGTAGCGCCGGGTCGGTTCGCCCGGGATCAGGCCGTCGCCTGCCATGTTGGCGACGCACGGGCGTACCGCTTCGAGGAAGCCGGCTTCGTCGGTTGTGTTGAGGTCCTCGATCTCCTGGGCGATGACACCGTTGGCGATGGACCCGCCCGATACGCTGGCGATCGAAGCGATCCTCAACTCCGGGCTGCCGTTATCGGTCTGGTCCCGCGCCCTCAGCAGCGCAAGCGTCGTGCCAAAGCCCCAGGCGGTAGCCCGGTATCCCCCGCCCGACAGGGCAACGTCGACCCACAATGGGTCGGTGTAAAGGTCGTCACGATCGGTCATCTCGCCCCTTCCCACGATCCTCGGCTCCCGTCGCAAAGCCTACGCGGCAAACCCTGGGAATGGGGATCAGGGAGGGATGGTCGTGCGTGCGTGTGGAGTCACCCTCAGCGAAGTATCTCGCCGAGCGCGGCGAACCTGAGCATGTGCGCCTGACCTGCATGGATTGCGTACTCGTCGATCATCTTGACGAGGGTCGCACCCAATGGTCGACCGTGACCCGCTCCGACCGTATCGAGTGACGGCGAGGCGGCGATTGCGCGGTCTGCCTTTTTGACCTCCGCAAAGTACCCGGCCAGGTCCTCGTCGACCGTCTCGAGCGATCCACCGGCATAGTCGTCGTCGCCGTAGACCATCACGCGCACGCCACCACCGATACCCCACGACAGGTAGACATGCTCCATCTGGGTCATGTGCCTAACGAGGCCCAACACCGACAACTCCAGCGGCGGCACCGACCACGCAACGAGCCCATCCGGGGTGAGGTCTCGCAGCTTGCGCAAGAACTCGTGCCGCTGATAGTGGAGCCATTCCTCCAAGTAGAGCCTGAAATCCGAGGTCGGCTCGGGCTCACTTGCCGCTCCCAAGTCCATTTTGCTCAGCAGATCGAAAGACATGCCGTTCACCCTACGCCCGGGTCCACGGAGTGCGACATCCGAATCGTATGGAAAGGCTGGTCCGGGCCCCACGGAGCGCACGTCGATCCGCCGAGGCTCAGCGAGGGATGACGGTGCGTTTGAACTCGTTGAGCTCGGTCCACGTGAGCAGTTCGAGGGCACGTTGCAGATCGTCGACGTCGCCACGGCTGATGAAGCGGATGAAAGTGGCATGGTCGTCGACGATGAAGGTGGGTACACCGAACACACTCCATTTGGCGACGGACTCCGTGTGCTCGGCGGCGAGCGTCTCTATCGGAGAGCCGGTGGCCACCAGCTCGGCGATGGCGTGGGCATCGGCCCCGGCTCCGGTGACGGCTTCCCGGATGACGGCTTCGTCTTTGAGGTCGCCACCATGATCGAATCGGGCGGCAAAGATCGCCCGGTGGACAGACGGGAATTGGTCGGGCATGTTGTCCCGCACCGCGATCCCCCATTGCAGGGCGAGCACACCCGACTTGTTTGCCGGCTCGTCCCACACATCGGGCTCGTCGTCACCGGTATGTATCTGCGAGAGCGAGAAGGCCAGAAAGCGAGGCTGCCAGTCACGGCCATCGTCGAGCCCGTTCAGCACCGCCTCACTGGCGTTCCGGGCGAAAGGACACAGGTAATCGAAGGTCATCGCAAACTGCATGTGCTATGAACAACCAACTCCACGGTACGGGGATTCCCGCAACCGGCGATCGACACGTAGAGCGCCCCAGAGCGTGCGACTCAGATTACGGCACCATAACGGCGCATGGAAGTCCGGGAACGGCCGCCAGCTTGGTGTCGGTGGTCACCAGCGTGGCGTCGAGGGCGGCAGCCAACGCAACATAGGCGGCGTCGTACGAGGTGACCCGGTCACGTAGCGACCATATCACCGGAAGCAGCGGTAGGTGAGGGTGGCGCCGGATCTCTGCCTGGGCCAGCAGGTGCAGAGAATCGAGAGCGCGTTGTTGGTCTATTCGACCAGACGCAGCGAGGCGACGCAGTGCGCTTGCCACCTCGAGGTCGAGAAGGTGCGGAGCGTGGACATCCGCGCCCGTGAGCCAATCGAGGACACTCCGCCTGCCGTCGATGGCGTCGATGATTGCAGAAGCATCAACGACGATCACTTGCCCCGACCTGCTCGAACCGCTGACGCCGCCTCGCCTCGCCGTAGCAATGGCTCGTTCCCCAACTCCGCGACCAATTCTGCCAGCGGGCGATGGGCCACGAGGCGAGACAGTTCGGCGTTGAGGAAATCTGACAGGCTCATCCCCGCGCTTGCCGCTCGTATCTTCAGCTCGCGGTGAACGTCGTCGGGGACGTTGCGTATCTGAATCATCTTGCTCATCCTTTCAACCTAGTCAATGTGAGCCACATGTGCTCATGTGATTCACATGAGCGGCCTACCAACCAGGTGTGACAGGATCGTTGCTCGAGTGTGAGCCGTGAGTCGTTGACAGGTTGATCGGCGACGGTGGCGAGCTATCTCGATCAATCGGTCGAGGTAGCCGGGGTCAACACGAACACACGAATGTCACGGCCGGTTACCCGCTCCCGATACTCGGCGAACGAATGTGTGATGGCTGCACCGGTCGCAAACGCGTACTCGAACTCGGTCTCGTCGGCGGCTCGAGCGGTCACCGCCACCGTTGTATCCCGGTAGGTGACGGTGGCATTGGGATCGGCAATGAGGTTGTGGACCCACCCGGGGTGTTTAGCTTGCCCGAAGTTGCTGCCGATGACCGCCAGATCGTCACCGGCGGGCACACCAACGAGGGGGTTGGTTCGCCGCTTCCCACTTCTGGCGCCGGTAGTCGTGAGCATCACCACCGGCAACCCGGCGATGGCTGAGCTTGCCGTATACCTACCCCGGGACGCCCGATACACAGCGGTGTCGAGCGGCGTGATCGTCCTCGACATGAGCCACGAGCCCGGTCTGGTCCCGGTAACCCACAGGATCCCGGAACGCAGCCGATTCCTGCTCCCCGGGGTATAGCCGATTGCCGTTTGCAGCCCCATTGCTCGAACCCGTCGCCGCTACAGAGATCGAGCCTACATCGCACGGCTGCTGTGCGCCGAGCCGTAGCAGTTGGTATCCGGCCCGCCGATTCTCAGTCCTGTGTCGCTTCCGAAGCCACTGTTGCGACCAGACCATCCTCCCGGCCTCCCAGGTCGAACCGGAAGGGCGGGTACTCATCTCGCATCAAAGCGGCGTACGCCCCCACCCGGAACACCCACCGGTTGAGGCCCATGATGAGGTCGAACAAGCCCCTCGGGTAGCGGGCGGTGAACAGCAACGCCACCCCGGCGATGAATACGAGCAGACCAATCAACCCGCCACCGAACTCGAGGATCCGGTCGCCGTCGCCCACGTCCGTGGTCCACCACACAAGACCGCTGGTGAACAAGCCAACGACGATGTAGTGGGGTATGGCGAGCAGCCACCACTTCACCAACACCAGCCCACGTGAGAGCTGCTGTGGGTAGGCGACATCGAGACGGGCGGGGTAGTCGACGTCCCGGAGGGTGAAGGGCGGGTACCGGTCCGTGCCGAGAGCACTGTACGTATAGAAGCCGACCCGCCATGTCCAGCGCATGACCCCCACGTTGAAGTCGAAGATCCCTCGAGGGTACTGACCGGTGAACAAGATGGCGAAGAACGCCACGATTGTCATCAGCACGAACACGGACCACAGGAAAACCAACACGACGTAGTGAGGGATCGCCAGCAGCCACTTGACCAGCCACAGCCACCGGCTCAACTCCGGATCGATCGTCCCTTCGATCGTGAGAGGATATGACCCCGCGGCGAATGCGGGCGCCGGTGCGGCGTCCTCGGCGACGCGTGCCGGGCGAGACACCGACACCAGCAACGCCGCGGCGGCGATGCCGACCACCAGTCCGAAGACGAGCATCCCGATGGCGACTGCGAGCAAGATACCGATACGGGCACCGGCCGTGACGGCGACCGTCACCCCCTGGCGAGCATCGGCGTTCATAACCACGACACTCCACTCGCCCGCGGCGACGTCCCAGGTGATGGTCTGGGTGCCGGCGCCTTCGCTCCGGACCACCCAGAAGCCCTGGTCTCCCGGAGTGGTTGCGGGTGCACCGCCATCAAACGAGCGGTAGCCGACATCCGAGACGCGCTCGAGACGGGTCACCTCGTCCCGGGCCACATCGCCGAGATACGAGTCGACATCCTCAGAGGGACCGATTCCGATGAAGACCGGGGTCCCCTCCTCTCCACCCGCTCGGAATTTGACGTCGGCCAGGTCGCCCGGCCACCAGTCCCCGGGCCGAGAAGCAATGTCGATGTCGGATGCGGTCAGCGCATACCCTGGTGTCTCCAGATCGTAAGTGGCGCTCTCGAGGAATCCGTCGGCGTCACGTTGGGTGGTGTGGGCCCACAACAGGGCGGCACCACCCACGAGCAGCCCCATCGCTACCAGTCCGACAACCACCGCGACCACGGCGGCGACGATTCTTCCTGCCTTCATTTCTCACTCCTCACCACAGATGCCTTCCCCCAGATCATCCTCCTTTCGAGAATGCAACAGAAGGGCCAATCGGCCATCAGGTCACCGGCCGATCGGGCAACAAGGACAACAGCGTGTTTCCGCCGATCGGGGAGTGAGCCACGAATTCTCCTACCTCTGCTCCGGGAGAAGTGCCCGAGCGCAGCGAACGCGATGTGGGCCTTGGATAAATCGAATCAACCCAGAGAGGGCGAAGAAGGCCATGCAAAGATCGGCTGAGGCCGTCACCTGCCTCAATTGCCACCGTTTCAACTCAGTCAGAACCAGCCCCGGTGGTGGGCGTGGAAGTCCCGGTATTCGGTGAGGTTTGTGGGGCCGAGGGTGCGGTTGACGTCGGGGAATGTGCGTCTGATCTCGGCCAATTCCTCGCGGGTGAAGTCCCAGCGGACCTTGACGGGGTCCACCCCGTACAGCTCGGCTGCGTTGAGCCCGAAGATACGACGCCGGGTGCGACCGCCGAAGACCGGGTAGCCAAACCTCTCGCGGTAGCTCGGCGAGATGCTGAACGCACGAAACGCCTCTATCTGGTCCTGGGGCGATCCATAGAAGATGGAGTCGGTACCCCACAGGACGCGGTCCTCGCCAAGCTGGGCGAGTAGCTTGCCGAGCACGTGGGCGGCCTGGTCCGGGGTTCTCATCAGATACCACCAGATCGAGCCGAGCTCTCCGTAGACGTTGCCGCCCGGGCCGATATCGTGGTCCCTCAATGTGGCGATGAACCGGTTCACTCCCCGGTGGCGGGTCTCCTCGCTATAGGCGCCCTCGATGACGTCGACCTCGAAGCCGCAGTGGTAGATGATGAACTTCATCTCCGGATAGTCCCGGGCGATCGGACCCACGTCGATCGGCGATCCGAAGCGGTTGCCCCCCGACAGCCCCTTGTGGATGCAGATCCGGTTGATGCCTAGCTCGAGCGACTTCTCGATCATCGCCCTGCCCACCTGAGGCACACCTTCCTCGTGGTCATCAAGCCAGTAGTGGTTGCCGGTGACCGGGTCCGCAAAGTGGGTGAACGTCTTCCAACCTACGATCGGGTAGTTGTTGGCGACGTTCTCCATCTCGTCCAGTGTCGCCTGCAGGTCGGCGATCTGTGGCAGGACCTGGGCGTGGACCTTGATACGATCGTCCCTGTTCAGCCCGAGCGCGGCCTGCCGGGTCTCCTCCATCACCTCGATGGGGAGCGGGCTGCCTTCCGGATAGATGGGGAGAGCCGAGACGACGGCCATCGACGTGTCGGAGCGTAGGAACATCTCCTCCATGAAATGTGTCATTGTGAAGCAGGCCCTCGGGTCCTCCTCGCCACAATTGACCTGGGGGAACTGATCGCCCCAGAAGCGTTGCCCCCGGCTCGCAGGGTTCAGGTCGTATTCGAGCAAGTGACCCTGCACGTCCATGATGAACTCGTCACCGGTAAGCCGCTCCTCGGCAGCAAGTGGCTCCCACAGCGCGTCTACCGGGATGAGAAACCGACCACCGGGGTCACCGGAAGCAGCCGCCGAGGTGCGGTCGAGAAAGAACAAGGTGATGGCCGATGCGGCGGCCGTCTTGAGGAATTCACGACGGTCCATCCGCAGCTTGCGGGCGGCCCGGTCGCACTGCTCACGAGCCAGCCGCAGAGCTTCGGTGACGGTCGGCCCCAACGGTTGCGGCAGGTATTCGCCGTTTGAGGCCGGCCCGAGTTTGATCGGCAACCCGGGATCCTCGTCTCGCCAATCCAAGCCCTCTCCTCACCGAAGACACCCCCAAACCTACACCGGGAATTGCTTTCCCCAGGGGAAGTACAGCCGAGCGTCGGCGAGGCATGTCAGGGATTCCTTCACTTCGCTCATTCCCGCACAGAGAGCCTCCATTGCGATGCCCTCACCCCCATCGGTTCGCTCGGCACTTCCCAGGGGCGAAAGGTATGTCCTGGGATCAAGCCCGTCGGCACCGACAGAGGTCGAGCGGAAACCCAGCGGCCCGGCGGCCTCCACTTCTAGCGCAGCCCTCAAGAAACCGGTTCCGGTGGCGATTCTCTTGCTGATCGCCGTCAGCTGCCGGCGCCGTCGGCAGACGTCACATCGATGATATGGACATTGGCATATGGGGCCGCGAGGGCTATGAGATCTCCCGGGTCCGCGGTGAGGCACACACCTCCCCCGGTTTCGACAGCGGCGGCGACCACGTGGGCGTCGACCATCTCTGCCGAACCCTTGCCGGCAGCCGTAAGAACGCCGCCGACCAGCCTGGCAAGGGATCGGTCCGTGTCCCGGACGGTGAGGCCCGTTTCCCGGGAAAGACAGGCATCGACGACCTGGTTCAGGTGACGACCGCGATACATCTCTGCAAGCACTACCGCGGGGACGATCACCACCCGCCGCAGACGCACTGCGGCGGTGAGCGCCGCCCGGACCGATTGCTTGGCCACCGAGGACTCACCGGCCAGAGCGGCGAGCGGGGCGATGTCGAGGACCAGCGCCCGGCTCATCCAAGCATCTCCTCGAACGAGGCCACCAATGCCTCGTCCACCGGCCCCTCAGCGTGCTCGAGCTCGTCGAGCCAGCCCTGGAGCAGCTCCAAGCGGGCACGCCGCTCTACCTCCTCTCGCACAGCCATGTTGACCTGTGCTGAGAGGGTCACGTCGTGTCCTTCGAGCGCGGCGACCAGATCCTCATCGAGCGTCACCGAGATCTTGCGCTTCTGTGCCATACCAAACATGCTACCAAGGTACGACACAGGTAGGACAAGAACGGGGCCGGGTCAGACGAGCGACACCTCGACCAGCGTGTCGAAGAAGGCGACGCCGCCACCCCAGTCCGTATCGGCGGCGCTGGTCAGTGTGTTGGCGGTGGACGGGGTGCCGTCGTCGCCGGCCCACCAGCCGAAGGGGACGGCAACCACACCGGGGCGGAGCCGGTCCGACAGGGTTGCCGGCATGGTGAACTCGGCCCGGTCGTTCCACACTCTCACGGTCGCCCCATCGACGATGCCGCGATCGGCGGCGTCCTTCGGGTCGATCTCGACAAACGGGCCCTTCTCCCGGTCGCCGTGGCCGGGGAGGTGCGAATACGACGTGTTGAGGAACCGGGTGTGGTTCTTGGGGGTGAGCAACCGCAGCGGCAGCCGGCCGTTGCCATCCGCATCGTCGCCGGGGCTCTCGATGGGTGCCCGGTAGTCGGGTACCGGATCGTCGAGTTGGTCGTCGACCAGCAACGCCCGTCCCGTCGGGGTTGCAAAGCCGCCCTCCCGGTACGGGAGCAGCTCCTCGGGCAGGTCGAGCCGGAGGAAGCCACTCTCCCGGAGCAGGTCCACGTCCATACCGGTGATGGCCGAGCGCACCAGCGTCTCGTCGTCCTCGAACAGCTCCGGTTCGGTGAAGCCCATCGCGCGACTCAGCCGTCGCCACAGTTCGGTGTTGGGCACCGCCTCCCCTTGCGGGGCAATCGCCGGCTCATTCCAGCCCAGGTAGAGATGACCCCAGGACGCGATGACGTCGAGCTGTTCGAGCTGGGTCGTGGCTGGGAATATGACATCGGCATATCGTGCGGTGTCGGTGAGGAACTGCTCGGAGACGACCACGAACAGGTCGTCACGGCTCATCCCCTGCCTGATCCGGGCGGCGTCGGGGACCGTGACGAGCGGGTTGCCGTTCCAGACAAACAGTACCTTCACGGGCGGGTCCAGCGCCGGGTCGGTGAGGGTAGCGCCGAGATGGTTCATGTTGATGCCCCTGCGCTCCGGCACTGGGAAGCTCACCTTGTCGAACACCGAGTCGTCGACGTTGACATCGCTCCATGTGCCGACGCTTCGGGCAAGCCCGCCGCCACGATGACGCCACGAACCGGTGATGGTGGGAAGAACGGCGAGGGTACGGAAGAAGGTGGCGCCGTTTTCGTGGTGCTCGGCACCGATCAAGGTACGGATGAACGCGGGCGATGCGGTGCCGTATGCGGTGGCGAGACGCTCGATCTCGTCTGCCGCGACATCGCACACCGCGGCGGCACGCTCGGGTGTCCAGCCGGCGACATGAGCGGCCAGCCGGTCGAAGCCTTCGGTGTACCGGTCGATGTAGTCGTGGTCGATGAGGTCGTCGCGAATGAGCACATGCATCAGCGCCAGCATCAGGGCGGCGTCCGTGCCTGGGAGCGGCTGGATAAACCAGTCGGAGGAGGTAGCAGTGATGGTGCGGATCGGGTCGATCACGACCACGGTGGCGCCTGCGTCCCTAGCTTCTTCGACAAACGGCCATAGATGCCGGTTGGTGAGACGGGTGTTGGTGCCCCACAGGATCACGAGCTCTGCAAAGCGCAGGTCGACGGGGTCGTGGGCGCGGCCGTTTCCAAGGGTTGCGGCTACCCCCGCGCCGGCGGTCGCCCCGCACAGAGAGCCGGTCTGGCGGGTGGCCCCGAGCCTGGCGAAGAACCTGCGGTCCAGCGAGCTCATCTGGATGAGCCCCTGGGTGCCGGCCGAGCTCCACGGCAGCACAGCCTCGCCGCCCCAGTGCTCGATCACCGTCCCGATCCGCTCAGACACCAACTCGAGCGCGTCGTCCCAGGTCGTCGGTGCGAACCGGCCGCTGCCTTTCGGGCCGTTCCGCAGCAGCGGCTGCAACAGACGATCGGGGTTGTACACCCGGTCGAGGAACCGGTTTACCTTCGGACACAGCTCGCCACGGGAGTAGGGATGGTCCGGATTCCCCCGCAGCTTCACCGCAACCCCGTCCTCCACTGTGGCCACCCAGCCACAGCTATCAGGGCAGTCATGGTGGCAGGTGCCAAGCACCCGAAGAGTTTGTGCGCCAGATGTCATGGCCGAGGATTCTAAGAACCCACCGCCCACACCCGCGACGCCCGCCGAACGATGCTGTGCGACTCGGATGGTCTGGTTGATCTTTCGACGTTCTGCGAAGGGTTCGTCGGCAAGCAGCCATCCCCCCATTTCGGGGGGATCGACCGGCCCCCCGGGCCGGGCGAGGGGGAAAGGACGAGCCACACATTCTTCTCCCTCCCTCCGGGAGAAGTACCCGAGCGCAGCGAAGGGGGATGAGGGCCTTGTGACTCCAAAGGCTGTGATGGAGACCCCCTCACCTGCCTCGCCAACGTATCGGCTTCCGATGAGAGAGGAATGATCCAGCAGCTCCCGGTAACATCATTCCATGACCCAACGTGCCGATATGTTTGTCGATCCGGATGAGGATCCCCGTCACGAGCCGCCCGGTGCCGGTGGTGAGCTGGAAACGCTGCTCGGTTTCCTTCGCTGGCAGCGGGAGACACTGGAGCTCAAGTGCTCCGGTCTCGACGCCGAGCAGCTCGCCCGTCGCTCGGTTGAGCCGTCGACACTGTCCCTGTTGGGCCTGGTCCGTCACATGGCCGATGTGGAGCGATGGTGGTTCCGCCGGTTCATGGCCGGTGAAGACGTGCCGCCGCTGTACTACTCCGCTGAGGATCGAGACGGGGAATTCAACGGCGCCGTCGCGGACGCCCGGCTGGTCACGGATGCGTGGGATGCGTGGCGTGCCGAGGTCGAGTATGCGGACAGGTTCGTCACCGAGCATGACCTCGACACCATCGGGAAGCGAAACGACCACGACCGGGGATCACGGTCGCTGCGTTGGGTGCTGGTGCACATGATCGAGGAGTACGCCCGCCATCTTGGGCACGTCGACCTGTTGCGCGAGCGTATCGACGGCGCCCTAGGTCAATGAGTATCACAATGGTTTAGTTTTCGCCACCTTCGTGGTTCATTGCCTGATAGAGTGGGCCATAGCGGGTGATTCACCAACACCCGATTCTGACAGCAGGCCCCTCGTCCCCCCTGGGGGCCTGCTGCATTTCCAGGATGAGACGGCCGGTTCGACGGCACCCCGGGATATCAGACGATAACCTCGGCTTTATGGATCTTCCCGTGAACCCGCCAATCAAGCCAATGCTGGCCAAGCCGGTACCGAAACTGCCCGAGGGCGAAGTCTCGTATGAGATGAAGTGGGACGGATATCGCTGCATCGTATTCCGCGACGGTGACGAGATCGTCCTCGGCTCTCGCAACGAGAAACCGCTCAACCGCTATTTCCCCGAGATGGAGGACCCGTTGCGTAGGAGCCTGCCGGAGCGGTGCGTCGTAGACGGCGAGCTGTTTGTCAGCATCGACGGCAAGCTCGACTTCGACGCTCTCGGGCAGCGGATCCACCCTGCCGACTCACGGGTGCAGATGCTGGCCGGGGAGACCCCGGCGGGTTTCGTAGCCTTCGACGTGCTGGCGCTCGGCAACGAGTCCTACATCGACCGGCCATTCGGCGAGCGCCGTAGCGCCCTGGAGGGTATCGCCGACGGCTTCGAGCCGCCGGTGCACCTGGCACCCGCCACGTCAGACCCGGCACTCGCGATGGAGTGGTTCAACACCACAGAGGCCGCCGGGTTGGACGGACTCATCATCAAACCGCTCGGTGACCCATATGTGTTCGACAAACGTGTCCAGTTCAAGCTCAAGCACGTCCGCAGTGCCGACTGTGTCGTAGCCGGCTACCGGATACATAAATCCGGTGACGGGGTCGGTTCGCTGATCCTCGGCCTGTATGCCCCCGACGGCCGGTTGTGGCACGTCGGCGTCGCCGCGAGTTTCGCGGCCAAGAAGCGTCAGGAGCTGCTGGCAGAGATGGAGCCGCTCGCGCTCGATGACCTCACCGGACATCCGTGGGCGGAGTGGATGGACGCAGAGGCCAACGCCGACGGCTCGATGCCGGGGGCGCCCAACCGCTGGAGCGGCGCATCAGGGCGGGACCACTCGTGGATCCCGGTTCAGCCGGAACGAGTGGTAGAGGTGCAATACACCTGGACGACGGCGGGACGCTTCCGTGGCACCACCAAAATGCTCCGCTGGCGGCCCGATCGGGAACCCGACTCGTGCACCACCGGCCAGCTCGCCGACCCCGACCCGCTCCCGGACGACTCCCCGGTGCGGCCCATCGTGGACTGAGGCCGGCTACACGCCGACAGAAGTCCGACCGACGCGCTTCATGTCCCCACAATCCGATAGGGTGCGCACATGCGTGACGAGGATCTCCGGGCAATCCAACAGGACCGGCTGGAGGCGCTGCAGCGCGGCGGCACCGACGCCGTCGCCGCCCTGTTTCAGCGGGCGCCGGCCATAGCCGAGCTGGTGCAAGACACCGGCCCGCTTGCGTCATGGCGCCCATCGAGCCACAACTGGACGCTCCGCCGGCTTGCCTCGACGCTGGCGCAGCCCGGCATCATCGTGTCGTTGCTGGCTCATCTCGACCGTACCCAGCACCAGCTGATCCGGTTGGCGAAATGGCGGGGTGGAACGCTGACCCGGGAGCAGGCGGAGTCAGAATCCGGGCTCGATCCTGACATCCTCGATAACGCGGTGGCCGGGATGGCCGACCTGCTGCTGGCCAACCCCGAGGCCGGCTGGCTGGTGCCACGTCTCGGAGTGTTGGATTGGGTCCACCTGCCGGGGACGCCGTTCCGGGACGGGGCCGAGAACATCCTCAGCGATGATCTCGCCAAGGTCTGCCGCAACCGAGGCCTCGACCCGGGCCGTCTGAAGACCGAGAGGGTTGACACCATCGAGGCCTCCTTGCGTGACCCCGAGGCGGTGGCGACGACAATACGTCTCCTCGACCCGGACTCCAGGGAGGCGTTCACCCGGATCATCGACGCACCGGACGTCGATCTTCACGACCTGCTGTACGACGAGGAGTACGGCCCCGACTATCACCGACGCTACGAGCAACGGGCAAGGGTGCTCACCGACCTGCATTCCTACGGTTTGGTCGGCATCTCCAACTACGAGCAGCGGGTGTGGGTGTGGCTCGATGTGAAAGTCGCACTGCGCGGCCGTCTGTACGACGAGTGGAGCCGGGTCGAGCCGGAATTCGTGCCCGCCCCGGGCCATCCCGGTGTGGGCATACCCACGATCGTGGGGCTCGTCACACGGCTCCTGATCCACATGGCGGTCAATCCACAACCCGCGCTCAAGTCGGGCGGCATCGGTGTCAACGCAGTCAAGACAGTCGCCAAGGCGCTCGGGCTGCCAACGCCCACAGCGGGGCTGGCACTCGCGCTCCTCATCGAGCTACAACTTCTGGGGACCGTCGTAACCGAGACCAGCGGGCGGGGCCGCAACCGCAGAGTGACCGAGGAGTGGCGTTCGCTCCGAAACGAGGAGTTCCGGTCGGCTGCGCCCATCGATCGCTGGCTGTCGCTCGTGTCGACATGGGCACAGAGCATCCGGCTGCCTCTGACCGACGAGCCGCTGCAGCGACATACCCTGAGCAACACAAGCGCCTACGCACCGCTGGCGCGTGGTCTGCTGGTGCGTGCCATCGGTGATATCCCGGACGGCACCGCCGTAGACCGGCGCCGGTTCGCCGACTGGTTCTCGTTCCGGTACGCCGGGCTGTGCACGCCGGCGATGGCCACCCAGCTCGTCGACCAGGCCCAAGTCCTCGGATTGCTCGACGGCACCGACCAGGTGACGCCAACCGCTCTGGTTCGCCACTGGCTGGCGGGTGACGACCTGCACACGGTGGTGGATGCCGGCGTCGCCGGGTTCGTGGTGCAGGCGGACCACACCATCATCGCTCCGCCCGACCTGTCCCACGCGCTCACGGTCCGCCTCCACCAGATCGCCGACCTCGAATCCGATCACGGCGCCCACGTCTACCGGATCGGCGACCACACACTCATCCCCGCGCTGGACGCGGGCTACGACGCCGACGACATCGTCTCGTTCCTCACAGAGCACTCGACCGTCGCCGTGCCCGAGGTAGTGGAGCGGACCATTCGAGACGCGGCCGCTCGCCACGGGCAGCTGCTGGTGGGGTCGACGACTACGTGGCTGGCTTGTGACGACCCGGTGCTGCTGTCAAATGCGGTCGGCGTCAAACGCGCCAAGCTCACCGCCATCTCCCCCACCGCGGCGGTGAGCGACTTGCCCCGCAGCAAAGTGATGGCTGCGCTCCGGGCCGCCGGGGTAGCGGCGGTGGACTCGACGGTGAGCAGCGGGGACGACGGGTCGGAGCAGAGTGCTCAGGTGTGGGCCTCCCGGTCCCGGTATCCCATCATCGACCTCGCCCTCGACACTCACGCTTTGGCCGCTGCACTCCAAGCCGGATCGGTCGAGCCCGCCACCCAACCCGATCCAAAGCTGTGGTGGCGGGATGGTGCGTTGGATGACGGTCTCCCAATCGACGTATTCGACGCCTCATGAACAACTCTGGCAACCCGCTAATCGTTCAATCCGACCTGACGGTGCTGCTCGAGGTCGCCTCCCCCAGAGCCGAGGAAGCACGGGCGGCGCTGGCCCGGTTCGCCGAATTGGAGAAGTCACCCGAGCACATCCACACCTACCGGATCACCCCGCTCAGCCTGTGGAACGCCGCATCGGCAGGCGTCGCCGCCGACGAAGTTGCGGCGGTGCTGACCGGTTTGGCCAAGTATCCGGTCCCACCGTCGGTGCTGGCCGAGGTTGGCGACCAGATGGGCCGCTACGGGCGGCTTGTGATCGTGCGGGACTTCGACACCGGGGGTCTGGCGATCACTACTTCCGAGCCGGCCATTTTGGAGGAGGTCGTTCGGGACAAGACGGTGGCGGAGCTGGTGGGTGAGCGGCTCGACGGCAATCGGTTCGCCGTCCGGTTGGGAGACCGCGGTGGGTTGAAACAAGCGCTGCTCCATATCGGCTGGCCGCCGGCAGACGAAGCGGGATACACCGAAGGCGACACCCTCACCCTCGACCTGACCTGCCGGTTGCGGGGATATCAGGGTGAGGCGGTGGCAGCCTGGTGGTCGTCCGGCTCGACGGCGGGTGGGAACGGCACTCTGGTGCTTCCCTGCGGGGCCGGCAAGACCGTCATCGGCATGGCCGCCATCGCCCACAGCCGTGCCCACACGCTGATCGTCGCCACCTCCATCTCGGCCGCCCGGCAGTGGATCAGAGAGCTTGGTGACAAGACCGACATCGACGAGTCGCTGGTCGGCGAGTACTCAGGGCAGCGCAAGGACATCCGCCCGATCACCATCGCTACCTACCAGGTGCTCACGTGGGCGGACCCATCGATGGATCCGGACGCCGACCTGTTCGACCGGCACCCGCATCTCGCCCTGTTCGACCGGCAGCAGTGGGGGCTGGTGATCTATGACGAGGTGCACCTGCTGCCGGCACCGGTGTTCCGGGCTACGGCCCGCATCCAGGCGGTGCGGCGGCTTGGGCTGACCGCAACCCTGGTCCGTGAAGACGGCAAGGAAGCCGACGTGTTTTCCCTGATCGGGCCGAAACGCTACGACGCACCGTGGAAGGAGCTCGAGGCGCAGGGTTGGATCGCACCGGCGGCGTGCACCGAGATCCGGGTGGAGATGACCGACGAACAGCGGATGGAATATGCGCTCACCGACCCCAACAAGCGGTACCGGGTGGCCGCCACCACACCCGCCAAACTGGAGGTGGTCAAACAGCTCGTCGAGCGTCACCAGAACGACCAGATCCTCGTCATCGGCCAGTACCTGGACCAGCTGCGCGAGGTAGCCGAGATGCTCGACGCCCCCATCATCACCGGGCAGACCGCCCAGTCGGTGCGCGACCGGCGGTTCGATGCCTTCCGTGCCGGCGAGCTGCGACGGCTGGTGGTATCGAAGGTGGCCAACTTCTCGATCGACCTGCCCAACGCCAACGTGGCCATCCAGATCTCGGGGACGTTTGGCAGCCGCCAGGAGGAAGCCCAGCGGCTCGGCAGGATCCTGCGTCCCGACGACGACGGCGCGGTCTCCCACTTCTATACGGTCGTGGCCAGGGAAACCATCGATCAGCGCTACGCCGCCAATCGCCAGCGCTTCCTGGCCGAACAGGGCTACTCGTACTTCATAGCCGACGCCGACCAGCTCGAGTCCTTCCCCCCGACCTGAAACCCTATGGGCCGGTGCAATGGGCAGGTGCATTGGATGAACCGGGGCTCTCGGCCGCCACAAAACACGCCGGGCGCGGCCCCATATTGCCGCGATGTTCTCGCCAGCTAGTGTCAGGGCGATGGCTCACAAACACCCGCACCTCCGGCCCGTACCCGACATTGAGGTGGAGGCGAACGCGTTTCTCACCGAGATGGTCGACTCCCCGGATCCGTACGACCTCCTCAGTTTTGTGAGTGGCTCGTTGGAACAGGGCTTGCGCGGAGAGCCATCTGGGGACACGTTCGAGCCAGACTTCGAGGGCACCGTCGAGTCGTTCCTGGACGGGGTGCTCGCATCCAACGACCGGGCGATGTCGGCTGCCCTACACGTGATGGCGGCGTTGCTGCGCAGCGATCCGGTCGCCGTCCCGATCAACAACGAGTTGCGCCGCCGCACCTGGCCGTTGCCACAGTGGGTGCTCGACATCGACAACATCATCATCGAGTCGACGGCACATGCCACCGGCCCGTACGGCGACTCCGACGAGATAATCATCGTCGCACGGTGGCCGAGCGGGGATCCGATCATCGGGTTGTTGTCGGTGAACCACAGTCTCGGCACCATTCCTGTAGACGGGTTCTTTCTCGATCTCGATCTCGCCGGATTCATCGCAGTCAACGAGGAGATGGAAGGCGACCATCCCGAGATCCGCGAGCTGGACCCGGCGGAGACACGAGCCCGCGTCGAGCAGGCGCTCGTACGGCTCGACGATACAGGGATCCTCTTCGAGAACGATACATGGCCCAACGACCGCCCGATCATCGAGTGGCTGGCGTCGCACCTGCCGGCGGGAGGCGCCGGCTATGTGCGCCCGGAGTGGAGCGAGGGGGACGTCGACGACCTAGTCGCCGGTTTTGCCGTATCGGAGTGGGGAAAACCGTTCGTCGACGACGGTGATGCCTACTACGTGTTGGACGGGATGATGCACTATGCCGTCCTCGACGGAAGCGGCGACCCGACCCGGTGGACGCCGGGCGCGGCCGAGGTGTTCCTGACGGCGCTGCTCCCGGAAGTGGGCCCCGACCCGTCTCGTTACCTGGCGGCAGCCCGGCGGGTGATGCCCGCGTTCATCCGGCACGTGCACTCGGGCGGCGATGTCACCGAAGAGCTCACGACGGCAACCCTCGAGGTCGTCGATCTCTACACCGGCGACCAATCACCAGAGCAGGGCACGTTCGACTTCTAGCCGCCCACGCACCGTCACAGGCTGACCTTCCTCAGCAGTTTGAGACTCGTGGCGGCTGCACTTCTCTGTCAAGCGTGGCAAGCAGGCTTACCACCCAAGGAGCACACAAGACAAGGGTGCCCCAAAGAGCCACACACACATTCTTCTCCCTCCGGGAGAGGTACCCGAGCGCAGCGAGGTCGATGAACCACACATTCTTCTCCCTCCGGGAGAAGTGCCCGAGCGAAGCGAAGGGCGATGAGCCAGGACATTCTTCTCCCTCCGGGAGAAGTGCCCGAGCGAAGCGAAGGGCGATGAGCCAGGACATTCTTCTCCCTCCGGGAGAAGTGGCCGAGCGCAGCGAGGTCGATGAGGGCCTTGTGAATCAAAGAGCTGGATTAGAAGACACCCTCACCTGCCTCGCCAACGTATCGGCTTCCGATACGCCTCGCCTGTCCTCTCCCGAAGGGAGAGGAATGTGTGTGCGCAGCAACCGCGGATTCAAGATCTCGGGGGATAGACCGGCCAATGTCCCCCCGGCTTCCGGGGAAAGGTTCCTGCGGCTGCGCCTCGCAGCCGGAGGTAGGGGTGTTGTCCGGGCGAGGGGGAAGAACCAACAACGACCGTAGTAGTCCAACCAGCACTCGCGGAATCCGTTGCACGAGGCGGGTGCGGAGGCTGATTCCTCAGCGGTCGAGACTCGTGGCGGCTGCACTTCTCTGTCAAGTGTGGCAAGCAGGCCTACCGCCCCAGGAGCACACAAGACAGGGGTGCGTCAAAGAGCCACACACACATTCTTCTCCCTCCGGGATGACGTGGCGTCACCTCCGGTGACGATGCGCAGCGAGGTCGATGAACCACACATTCTTCTCCCTCCGGGAGAAGAGGCCGAGCGCAGCGAGGTCGATGAGGGCCTTGCGAATCAAAGAGCTGGATTAGAAGACACCCTCACCTGCCTCGCTGACGCTCGGCTGTCCTCTCCCAAAGCCTGAATCCACGGTTGCAGATTGTCGGATCGCTCGATTAGCTCGTCACCACCGACGCTTTCCGCTCAAACACAGCTTCCCTGTTTCGGTGAACAACCAAAACTCGACATCCCCCGGGCGCATTGCGAAATCGAGCGATTCCTCCACCACAAACCGTGGATTCAGGCAAAGGGAGAGGAATGTCGTGGCACACCTGCCTCGCCAACGTATCGGTTTCCGATACGCCTCACCTGCCTCGCCAACGTATCGGCTTCCGATACGCCTCGCCTGTCCTCTCCCAAAGGCAGAGGAATGTGTGTGCGCAGTTGTCAGGCAGCTATCCCCCCATCTCGGGGGGATCGACCGGCACCCCGGGCCGGGCGAGGGGGGAAGGTCCGGCGGCGACCGCAGTAGTCCGACCACCCTCACAGAAACGGTAGCCTGACCACGTCGACCCCAATCTCCCCCACTCCACCCCACCGATAGACCGGAGGAGACAATGGCCCCCACCACATCCGCTCGTGATCTGGAACTGCTCCGTCGTGCGATTGCGCTCGCCGCGTCGGCCCGCCGCAACGGCAACCATCCATTCGGGGCCCTGCTCGCCGACGGCCGCGGAGAGGTGATCGCCGAGGCGGAGAACACCGTCGTCACCGACCGGGACATCACCGGCCACGCCGAAACCAACCTCGTCAGGCTCGCCTGGCGCCGGTTCCCCGAGCCGGCACTGACGAACGCAACCCTGTATACGAGCACGGAGCCTTGTGCCATGTGCTCGGGAGCGATCTTCTGGGCCGGGATCTCACGGGTTGTGTTTGGTCTGGCGGGAGCTGCGCTCGACGAGATGATTGTCTCCGACCCCGACGCCCCGGCTCTGTTTCTGCCGGCATCTGAAGTGCTCAACGCCGGTAACCGCACCGTGGAGGTAATCGGCCCCCTGCTCATCGACGAGGCATCGGAGGTGCACGCCGGCTTCTGGGATAGCCAAGACATGGCGTGATGGCCGGCTCAGCCCGGTCGGCGACGTCGACCGTGGCCAGCCCGCAGACCTACACCGTCGCTCTGACAGGGACTGCCGATGCGCGATACTCATGACGTGAACCGTGAAGAACGCATCGAGAAAGCACGTCAGATGGCGAGGGACCGGGCGCCACAGCGTGAGGACGAGGACCGCAAGCGTGCCAACCGGCTCCACCAGCGACTGTCGAATGTGGGCGCATCCCAGGCGCAACGTCACATCACCGCGGCAGAACAAGCGGGCGACACCGTCTACCTGGGACCTGATAAGACACCGCGGGAGTGGGACACTGCGGTGGAGCTGGCACGGCTCGTGACTATCGCAAGGGCGAAGCGTAGGGACACGATCACCTACGGTGAGATCCGATGGGCGATCTACGACGAGCTGAAGATGCTGATCGGCCATTCGCTGTTCCCCACCCTGATGGAGTCGGTGAACCGGGAATCAGACCGTGTGTTGCTGTCGTCGATCATCGTCACCCAGGACACCGGCCTGCCGGGCGATGGCTTCCTGCCGTATGCCACGAGCATGGGCTTCGATCTGCCGGTCGAGACGCTGCAACGCCAGGTCTACGAGAATTTCAAGTAGCGGCTTGGGTCACTGCCAGCCTGGCGTGGACCCGGATCGCCCCGATCAGGATCAGCACCGCAGCAGCCGTTGCGAAGTTGGCCAGCCAGTCGTAGCCGACAGCAGTCTTGACAAACCCCGAGGAGAATGCGGCGGTCGCACCGAGGAGGCTCATCGTCACATCGGCAAGCCCCTGGGCACCGACCCGCTCCGATTCGGGCACGCTCTCGGTCAGCAGGGCTGAACCGGCGATCAAGGCGACGCTCCAACCCACTCCCAGCAGGAACAGCCCGACGAAAATGAGCACCGGCACGTAGCCGGCAACGACCGCCGAGACCGTACCGGCGGCGAGGATGAGGGCTCCCGCCTGAACCGAGCGAATGCGGCCGAAGCGGTCCGCCCAGCGTCCGATCAGGGGGGCCAACCCGAACATGCCGAGCACGTGGACGGCGATGACGAGGGTGGATAGCTCGGCGTGGCCATGGTCCTTCATGTGGAGCGGTGTCATCGTCATCACCGCAACCATCGCCATCTGGCTGACCGCCATGGCCACGATCGCCAGCCGTGCTTGCAGATCCGCCCAGACGACCCGAAATGTATCTCGCGCCCCCCGGATCGGGTGGTAGCGGGGTGCGTGCGGGTCGATCCCCCCGGCGACCTCGAGCGGGTCGGGGCGCAGCCACGTGTTGATAATGAGCCCCGCCACCGTAAAGCCGAGGGCGCCAAGCAGCATCGGGCTGACCCATTCGTGGATGCCGAGACCGGTGCCGACCCGGTTTGCCCACGCCGCCGATGGGGAGCCGACGACGGCACCAACGGTGCCTACCCAGACGACCATGGCGATCGAACGCGCTCGCATGTGCACGTCGGCGAGATCGGCGGCGACAAACCGGTTCTGCAGGTTCGAGGTGTTGCCGACACCGATGGCCGCCATGGCCACCACCAGCAGCCAGAACATGTCGAGTTGACCGGCGATGAACGCCACCACGCAACCCGTCACCCCGACCAAGTAGCCGAGACGGAGCCCGATCCTGCGACCGTACCGCTTGGACCGCTGGGCGAGCGGTGCGGCGGCGAAGGCGACACCCAGCGTGCCGGCTGCAGCGGGAATGCCGGCGATGCTGTCGTTGCCGGTCATCTCGGAGGCAAGCAACGCAGCGACTGCGACCACCGCGACAAAGCCTGCGTAGCCAAACGCGTTGGCGGCCATGACCGTAGCGACGGTCCGTCTTTGCAGCTGGTGACGATCCACGCCGGAAGGCTACTTGCTGCTTTATCGCAAGGTGTGATGAATGCTCTTCATGATCACTATGAGGTGTAACCGGCAGGTCGGTGAGGGCGCGGAGCCGGGGACTTGTTCGGGAGAATGTAGACAGCTTGTTCGGGAGAAAGTAGAGATGTATCGAACGGACGATCAACGTATCCGATTGGATACACGAGTCCGAGAGGGTCACCTGGCCCGTATCCGGCCGCCTCTGATCTCCAGGACCTGTCCCGGGGAAAACGCTTCGGCAAGACGGAGATGCTCACCGGCCAGCTCGGTTGCCCAACCGGCATCGTCCTCATCGACGAGGAACCCCTGACGATCGACAGCGTCTACGAATGCCTTGACATAGCCGGCAGCATCGAGCTCGGGATTGTCGATGACCGCAAACGTGGTGGTTGCCTTCGCGCTCGCCAGACCGGCCACGGCACGCTCACAACCACAATCCGGGCAGTCGCAGCGATCGAACGCCAGACGCACCAGCTCGCCATCGACCGTCCAGTTGAAATCGTCGGGACGTTTCTTGGCGCCAGGGCGGGCCGCTACAAAGACCTTCATCCAACCTCCTCGGGATAGGTGACCCCAAGGTACGGAACGGCAGTGACAAGTTTTCTGGCCCTACCGATAGTCGTCTCTGAGATCCAGTTGGCCCCGCATGGCGGCGACCGCTCGCGGAAGATCAGCGGGTTGCGCGGTAACCTCGGGCAGAGCCCACTCGGTATTCGAGCCCGAAGCGCTCCGCCTCCCGAGTGAGCTTGTCCACAACCCGACGTCAATGTGGCTCGTGCCGCTCCCTATGCTCGAACAGATGGGTGAGGAGGATCTTCCGCCGGCTACCCACTCTCCGGTATGGGAACCACCCACATTGGGCCCACAACCCTCTGTCTTGAAAAACTTGAAGGCGTATTGATATTTTCAAGTATGCTTTGACTGTATGATCGACAGAGAAGCCCATCTCGCGGACTTGTCGCGCCTGATCGACCACAACCCTGTGGTCGCGGTCCTCGGCGCCAGACAGGTCGGGAAGACAACTCTTGCCCGCCAATTCGCCACCACCTGGAACGGCCCGGTTCACCACTTCGACCTGGAGTCACCTGGTGATTTGGCTCGGCTCCAGGATCCCGAATTGGCCTTGTCGACACTCACGGGGCTCGTAATCCTCGACGAGATCCAGCGACTTCCTGAGATCTTCACGGTACTCCGGGTACTGGTTGACCGCCCCGACCGGTCGACCCAGTTCCTCATCCTTGGCAGCGCCTCCGGGACCCTGCTTCAGCAGACTTCGGAGACGCTTACCGGGCGGATCGCATATCTCGATCTCGCGCCATTCACCAGCGACGAAGTCGGCACAAACAATCTGAACCAACTGTGGAACCGGGGAGGATTCCCCCGCTCCTACCTAGCCGACGACGACACTGCCTCCTTCGAATGGCGTGAGAACTTCACCAGGACTTTTCTCGAGCGCGACCTTCCCCAACTCGGCATCACGATCCCGTCATCCACTATGCGCCGCTTTTGGACGATGTTGGCCCATAGCCACGGCACCACATGGAACGCGGCGGCGATCTCCAGTGCTCTCGGTCTGTCGGCCCACATCGTTCGCACCTACCTCGACGTGATGACTTCTGCGCTGGTGATCCGCCAGCTCCAGCCGTGGTTCGAGAACGTCAAGAAACGGCAGGTCAAATCGCCAAAGGTCTACGTCGCCGACACCGGCTTGCTTCACGTTCTGCTCAGCCTCCAGGACCTGGACGCCCTGTTGGCGCACCCGGTGGCCGGTTACTCATGGGAATCGCTGCTGGTCGCCGAGATCGGCAGCGCACTCGGGGCCGCACCCCGGGATCTGTACTTCTGGGCGACCCACGGTGGCGCCGAACTCGACCTATTTACGATTCACCATGGCCAACGCCTCGGGTTCGAGATCAAACGCACCACGGCACCGAGGATGACCAAGTCGCTGCATTCTGCCCTCGAAACACTCCGGCTCGATCGTGCTTACGTCGTCCACGCCGGAGAGCACAGCTTTCCGATGTCCGACCGGGTCACGGCGGTACCAGCAACGACTTTGCGTCGAGTTCTGCCGTCTTCGACTTGACCCGAGGTCACAATGCCTCAATAGCACAGGGCAGATCGGGCAGCTTGGCGAGTTTGCGGTCGGTGGTGACCAGGGGAATTTCGAGTGCAGTGGCCAGAGCCACATATGCAGCGTCGTATGCGGTCACCCGGCCGCGAAGTGACCACATGAGGCCCAGCAACGGTTGGTGCGGATATCGACGGATGTCACCCCGCCGGAGGATGCTCAGCGCCGCTTGGGCCTTTTCCGGATCGAAACGACCCCCGGCTACCAGGCGACCCAGTGCGCTCGTCACTTCGACGTCCAGCAGATGAGGCGCATGTATGTCTTCGTTCGCCAGTCTTGCGATCACCGAGCGGCGGCCGTCGATGGCATCGATGAACGCCGACGCATCAACGACGATCACTTCGCCCGACCGGTGCGCACCGCAGCTGCCGCCTCACCCGCCCGCAGCGACGGCTGAAACCCGAGCTCTGCGACCAGCTCGTCGAGAGGCCGATGCGCCACCAGCCGCGCCAGCTCCGCGCCGAGGAAATCGGACAGACTCATCCCGGCACGTGCTGCTCGCACCTTCAACTCCCGATGCACGTCGTCGGGAACGTTGCGGATCTGGATCATCTTGCTCACCCCTCCATGCTAGCTCATGTGATTCACATGTGTTTGTGTGTGTCACATGGACAACGTATCAGCAGGCAGAGACAAGAATCCGTGTTCCTGTGCGAGAACTGGCTATTCCAGGATCGACAACTGCTCAGGGTCGGTATCTTGCTCCGATGCGAGCAACTCCCCCAACCCGGTGACGTTGTCGAACGGGGCCGCTCCCTTCGCCGCCAGCGCCGCGTTGCCGGGCCCCTCTCCCCTTCCTCGCCACACGGCGACCTTTCCGTAGCCACGGCCGAGCGCCTCGACGGCCCCGGCCCAGGTTCCACCGGTGTCCTCGTCGCTCGCTATCACCACGGTGAGGTCGCTCAGGGCATATACGATCTTGTTGCGGGCCATCGCCGCTGCGGCGCTGAACCCGGTCTCGGGGTGCTGCTGGGTGATGAGACAGATGTTGCCGGAATCGAGCGCCCGCAATATGTCCGGTTTGCGGATCCGTTGGAGCAGCGAGTCCGCCAGCACCCCCACCACCTCACCACCTGCGTTGAATGCGGCGTTCATCGCAAGCTGGTCGACACCACGGGCACCACCGGAGACGACCGGGATCCCGAGGGCCACCGCTTGCCGTGCGATTGCCTGTGCCACGTCACCACCCTCCGGTTCCACGTTGCGTGACCCGACCACCGCTACCCCACCCCGGGAGAGCAGCGACGGCTCACCTACCGAGAACAGGACCGGTGGGGCGGCACTTCCAAGCAGACGGGTGAGCCGCGATGGGTAGGCGTCGTCACCGATGCCGATGGCGCCCACACCCTTGCGGGACAGCTCCTCGTACTCGAAGGCGACCGCCCCCGAACCTTCGATGAGCTGTTCCAGTCGTAACGCCAGCTCATCGTCAATAGAAGGCCACTCGGGCAACGAGCGACCTAACAGGTCGTCCGGTGTCATCCCGACGTCACCAAGTTGGGCAACCAGCCGATGCCACGCACCGGGGGCAAGCGACGGGCGGCTCCGGTCCCCGAGCCGGCTGGCCAGCACCAGCACGGTCATCGTGTCAACGGTTGTCATTACCCACCTCGGGACGCATCGGCCAGGGCAACAGGGTATACCGTCTCCGCCCCTGCCTCTCGCAGCAGGTTGCCGATGACGGTGACGGTCCAACGGGAATCGACTATGTCGTCGACAAGCAGCCCGTGGCCCGATATCGGCTGTGATACCTCATATGCTCGCTGGACGTTGCGGGCCTGGTGATAGGAGTTCTGCATCTCCTTCTGCGGCCGGTTGTCCCTGACCTTGGTCACCGCCTCGACGGCGGGGAGCCCGAGCCGGACCGACAACCGCCGCGCCAAATCGGCGACAAGACCGTCCCCACCAACCGCCGGCACCCAGGTGACCCACTCGGGTGCAGGGTCTGGGGACCACCGGACGATCAGGTCGGCCAGCGCCTCCACCAGCCGGTCGTCAAAACCGGTGTTGGTGGCGTACTTGCCGGCCTTGACAAGCCCGGCCAGACCGGGATCTCCCCATATCGTGAGCGCTCGCCCCGACGCCGGTCCGGCCGTCTTGAGGGACGTCGTTGCCGGGAAACCTACGGGCCACCGCAGCCGGGCGGGGATCGCAACATCTGTGCGGTTGAGGAAGGCGACGGCTGCCTGAAGGACGGTGTCGTCGATTGATACCGAGAGCCGCTGGCCGGTGCAGTTCCCGCAGCGTCCGCATGGCGTGGCGGAAGTGTCGTCTAGCTCGCCCCGGAGCTGCTCGAGCAGACAGCCGTCGCTCGCCAGGTACCGCTGCATGGCGGCCTGTTCCAGCCGGCGTTGCTCGGTCACCGCAGCAATACGCTCCGCCGGGTACACCCACGGCCTCGCCGAGCGATACCAGAGACCGTCATCGCGGTACACCGCACCCTCGACTTCGAGGATCTTGAGCATCGCCGTGAGTCGCATCGATGGGACGTTGGCAATCGCATCGAGCTCCGAAAGTTTCATCCCACCGGCATCGCCGAGGGCACTCAGCACGGCGGCGACCGAACGCTCGTCGGGGAAGGCGGTGCGGATGAAGTAGTCCTGAATCTCGACGTCCTCCCTGCCCGACAGAAGAACCCCGTACGAGTGGTCGACCGCCCTTCCCGCCCGGCCGACCTGCTGGTAGTAGCCGATCGGCGACCCGGGTGACTGGTAGTGGATGACGAACTCGATGTGCGGGTTGTCGTATCCCATGCCTAGCGCAGATGTGGCGACAACGACTTTGAGCGTGCCGCGGCCGAGCCGGTTTTCGATGTCGAGCCGGGTGTCGGTGTCCATCGCCCCGGTGTATGGCTCGGCGTCGATGCCGTTGCTGCGAAGCCAGTCTGCGACCCGCTGCGCATCGCGGACGGTGAGGCAGTAGACGATCCCCGAACCGGGCAGGGTCGGGATCGCCGCGGCGAGCCATGCCATACGCTCGCCGGGTTCCTCCAGGTCGACGACGTGGAGCTCGAGGCTCTCCCGGTCCAGGGTGCCCCTGATGCTGAAGAGATCCTCACCGAGTTGTTCCTCGACATCGGCAACGACCCGGTTGTTGGCGGTGGCGGTGGTCCCCAGCACCGGTATCCCGCGGGGCAACAGCTCGACGACGTTACGCAGCCGCCGGTAGTCGGGGCGGAAGTCGTGACCCCAATCGGATATGCAGTGGACCTCGTCGACTACGAGCAGGCCGATCCTCCGGGTTAGCGTCGGGAGCACCTCTCTGACGAACCGGGGGTTGTTGAGACGCTCCGGGGAGATGAGCAGCAGATCCACCTTGCCGGCGCTGATGCCGTCGAAGATGCCGGACCATTCCTCCCGGTTTGTCGAGTTCACGGTGACCGCGGCGATGTCGAGACCATCGGTCATCTCGATCTGGTTGCGCATCAACGCCAGCAGCGGCGAGACGATGACGGTCGGCCCGGCGCCGCGCTCACGGAGCAGCTTGGTGGCGATGAGGTAGACGGCGCTCTTGCCCCAACCGGTGCGCTGTACAACGAGGGCTCGGCGTCTTTGGTCGACCAGAGCCTCGATAGCTTCGAACTGCCCGGGATGAAACCGCGCCGACTCCCCGGCGATGATGTGTAGCAAGTCGGTCGCACGGGCCCGGGTGTTCAAAGGCATCTCCATTCCTGGCGGTTCCCGATCGTATCAACACCAGCTGACACATCGCCCAACCGACCCACGAGCAAGCAGTCATCCCCCCATCTCGCTAAATCCACGGTGGCTGCGCGAACACATTCCTCTCCCTTCGGGAGAGCACAGGCGAGGCGTATCGGAAGCCGATACGTTGGCGAGGCAGGTGTGCCACGCTATTCCTCTCCCTTCGGGAGAGGACAGGCGAGGCGTATCGGAAGCCGATACGTTGGCGAGGCAGGTGTGCCATGGCTGTCCTCTCCCTTCGGGAGAGGACAGCCGAGCGTCAGCGAGGCAGGTGAGGGGGTCTTCAAATCCGGACCTCGAATCTACAAGGCCCTCATCGCCCTCGCTGCGCTCGGGCGCTTCTCCCGGAGGGAGAAGAATGCGTGGCTCATTGCCCTCGCTTCGCATCGTCACCGCAGGTGACGCCACTTCATCCCGGAGGGAGAAGAATGCGTGGCCGGGCGAAGGGGGGAAGGACGAGCGGCGACCGCAGTTGACGCTTCAGCTCCCGGTTAACCTGAGCTTGAGATCAGTCTAATGAGATGGCCTTACGATGGGGTACCGCACGGGGCATTGTGGCCAGAGCCAAGGAGATAGCGGATGACGAGTAGCGGAACCTACACGGTCGAAGCCGTCCGCTCCGGCGACTGGTGGGCCATCGCGGTCCTCGAGCTTGGTGGGGTGTTCTCCCAGGCTCGCCGGCTCGACCAGGTGGAGACACGGGCCCGCGAAGCGATCGCGCTGATGCTCGACGTAGACGAGGCAGAAGTCGGACAACTCACGGTGACCGTCACGCCTCCCGACACGGCGGCCGACCTTCTCAGAGAGCTCGCTGCCTCTGAGGCCGCTGCGGCGGCGGCCACCGAGCACACCACAGCGCTGCGACGGCAGGTGGCTCGAGAACTCCGCGATGAGGGCTTTCCGCTACGGGACGTCGGCCGGCTCATCGGGATCTCCCACCAGCGGGTCAGCCAGATCCTCTCGCACCGCTGATGGAGAGGTCGGATCAGACGACCCGGGTCACTCCCGGGACGGCATCGAAGCCACGGTCGAATGTGAGGATGTCGGTACAGCCCAGCTTGCGCATGGTGGCAACATGGATGGCGTCGCGGGCGGAGATGGCAACACCGGCAAGCACGAGATCCCGGGCCGCCGTAGCGTCGTCGATGTCGACGGGGGCGATCTGGTCGGTTATCGACTTGAGCAGCTCCCAGGCGGGCGCGATTGCGTCACGGCGGTCGATGGCGACGTAGCGATGCAGGATCTCCTGGAACACTTCGACGTCGGTCACCAGGGCTCGGCCGGCCACGACGGCACGCTCCAGCAGGCGCTGCGCATCGGTCTTGTGCGGATGATCGGCCCCAACCAGGTACATCGGGATGTTCGAGTCGACAAAGATCACCGCAGGTAGCCGGATTCGATCTCGTCGAGCATCGTGTCGATGTCGCCGGCGGGGAACTCATACTTGGCGGCTGCTCGCACTGCTTCGATCTTTGCGTCGGCATCGAGCGTCGACCGGTCACGCCGCACCTTGCGCAGCGCTTGCCGTACCCATTCGCTGACAGTCATCCCGGCAGATGACGACACCATTCGTAACTCCTCGTATTCGATGTCAGACAGGATTACTTGAAGTCGCTTACTCATGCAATGAGTATATCCCACTCCAATCGTGAGCGTCGCGTTGCGACCGTGGGGCCCGGCTGAGCCCATCGGGTATACCGGCCTCTCCGATTCGTCGACGGCTAGCGCGTGGTGGCGGGTACGTGGCGGGCGATCCACTCGGCGGTGCGGGTCTCGGCGACGAGGGTTTCGGGATGCCCGGGCAACAGCGCCGGCCAGACGTGATACATGTCCGGCGCCACGTGGAAGGACACATCGCATCCACCATCACGAGCCCGGTCGACCAGCCGTGTCGAGTCGTCGAGGATCATCTCCCGCCCACCGGCAAACACCAGCAGCGGAGGGACACCGCGGTAGTCGCCGTACATCGGTGAGGCGTACGGATCCTTGGGGTCATGGTCGCCCAGGTACGCCGTGTTGACCCGGATCTCGCCGACCGGGAGATAGTCGGTGCCGGCATTGGTACCGATAGACGCTCCCGTGTGTTCCACGTCGGTGTACGGCGAGAACAGGACGGCACCTCCGGGAAGGGGATGTCCCTCGTCGCGAAGTCGGAGCAGCAGTGCGAGGCTCAATCCACCACCGGCGGAGTCGCCTCCAACGACGATCTCCCGGGGCGGCACACAGTCCTCGACTAGCGCGAGGTAGACGGTGAGGGCATCGTCGAGGGCGGCGGGAAACGGATGCTGCGGCGCCAGCCGATACTCCGGCACGAACGTCCGGCATCCAATCGCCCACGTCAGACGGCTCACCCATCGCCGGTGGGTGGCCGCGCTCCCGGCCAGATAGCCGCCACCGTGGAAGTACAAGAGAGTGCATCGGTCGCTGAGGGTGGTGTCGGTGCGTTCATGCCATTCGCCTTCGACCCCGCCGACCGTCCCCGGCCGCACTCGCATCACCAAACGGAGCCGGCGCGGCAGCGGAGGGTTGATACGGGCCTCGAGCTTTGCCCGCGCCCGAGGGTCGGGGTGTGCCGCCGCACTCATGAGGAAGGAGCGCAGCGCGACTACCCGCAACTCAACGCTCCAGCCCCACCCGGGTACCGCAGGTCCCCGGCGTAGGCGATGACCGATGGCACGTACAACGGCGACCACAACCGAGGCGAGAAGTTGAACGGTGAGAACCACGGTGCGCACCCTTCCACGCTACTGCGACGTCGGCTACGACGTCGGCTCAGCAGGGCGTGGCGATCGGCATCGCCTTCCTATAATTGGCGCCATGGAGGAACTACCGGAAGTCATGACCGCTGCGGTGACGACCGGACATGGGGGCCCCGAGGTCATCAAGATAAGCGCCGACTGGCCCTGTCCCCGACCCGGGCCCGGGGAAGCGCTTGTCAGGGTCTCCGCCGCCGGTGTGAACAACACCGACTTGTGGAGCCGCCTCGGCGTCTACGGCACTGCCGACGACCCGGACGCCGTCGCCGGCTGGCGGGGTGTCCCGCTCGAGTTCCCGGTCATCCAGGGCGGCGACGTAACCGGGGTAGTCGTCGCCGTCGGAAGGGAAGAGGACGGGTCTTGGGTGGGGCGACGGGTGCTGGTCGACCCGGCCGCCGAATACACCGGCGACTACCCAACGGCGATCATCGGCAGCGAGGTCGACGGCGGTTTCGCCCAGTACCACCTCACCACGATCCCCCAGCTCCACGACGTCACCGGCTCGCCGCTCACCGACGATCAGCTGGCCTGTCTCCCCATCGCCTATGGCACGGCCTTCGGCATGGTTGAGCGCGCCGGGTGCCGAGCCGGGGAGAGGGTGCTCGTGACCGGAGCCTCAGGCGGGGTCGGCTCGGCGGCGGTGCAGATAGCCGCCGCCCGCCGCTGTCACGTCGTCGCCTACACCAGCGTCGCCAAGGCCGACGCTGTCGCCGAGTCCGGTGCCGACGAGGTCGTGGTGCGGGGCCGGGACCGCATCGAGGACATCGCCGAGGTGGACGTCGTGCTCGACGTGGTCGGCGGTGACGAGTTCGGCCTCATCTTCGACCGGCTCTGTGATGGCGGCAGGCTCGCAACCGTAGGAGCCATCGCCGGGCCGGTGGTGCAGCTAGATCTACGCCGTCTCTACCTCCGGCAGCGCCGGATCATCGGCTCCACCATGCACACGCCGGAACTGTTTGCCGGTCTCGCCGAACTCGCCCGCACCGGTGCCGTGCAGCCACGGGTCGCCGCCACCTACCGGCTCGAGGAGATCGCCGCCGCCCAGGCCCGTTTCGAGCAGAAGGACTTCGTCGGCAACCTCGTCCTGCACCCATTCGGTTGATCCCGCGCGTCGCAACGGGAAGCACAAGCAGAGCCTCATCTCGAAAGTGCCCGGTCACGGCCCGACTGTCGGAAAAGCGACATTCGAGGCAGCTCCTTCGCTCGGCGACGTTGCCACAGCCATGGCTACCTTCACCAAAACCACCGTCATCAACGCACCAAAACCCGCTGTGTGGGCCACACTGGCCGATATCGGCTCCATCTCGGTATGGAATCCGGGCGTCAAAGCATCCCACGAGACCTCGGACGCCGCCTCCGGGCTGGGGTCGACCCGGCATTGTGACCTGGGTGGCCGTAACTACCTGGACGAGGAGGTCGTCGAGTTCGATGAGGGCACCGTGATCACGATGCGGATAGTGGGTTCCAATATGCCATTTGCGGAGGCCGACATCCGATTCACCCTCGAGGAGCAACAGAGCGGGACCGAGGTCAGCGTCACCCCCGACTATCGCCTCAAGTACGGGCCGGTCGGTGTCGCCATGGACAAGCTCATGGTGCAACGCACATACGAAAAGGGCATGTCAGGTCTGCTCCGAGGCTTGAAGCGGCACGTCGAGTCGGAGTTCGCGGCCAGCTGACCCTTCCCGGCGGAGATCGGACGGTATAGACCCCATACCTGGGCTTCGCCGACAGCTCGCCGGATCCCGGGGCCCGGCCCGTGATGATCTCGGCATCGAAGTGCTGTCGATCACCGGACACCCAAGTTGCGCAAAGGCCCCCTGCCGCCAGGCAGGTGGAGACCCCGGCTCGACTGTGCGTGGTCGGCGACGGGTGGCAGCTCGCTTCAGATGGGCGCCGACGACCGGAGGACCGCGGCATACGGGGGAAGTGGCAGCGCAACCCCCGAGTTGGTTTCTGTGTCGTACAGCACCAGCTCGACACTCTGAGGGACACCCGCCCAGTTCGAGTCGATATCGGGCCACCGCTCGTAGACGAGGAACCGGCTGTCGCTCGACCAGACGACCCGGTCTACCCAGGCGCTCGGTTCTGCGATCTCGGCTACTAACGAGCCGGTGCCGACGGCGACGATCCGCACCGCCGAACCAAAGTTGGCATCGACGTCGGGTACGAGAGCAAGCAACGAGCCGTCTGGTGATATCAATGCGCTCTCGAGTCTCTCTCCCCGAGCGAGCCCCGGCACCGCTAGACGATCTCCGCCGTCCAGCGACACGAGGAACGATGACGCATCCGCCCGTCCCGGCCCTTCGGTCCAGACCGTCTCGAGCTCCGGGCCGACCCCGACAAACCACTCCCCGTCACGGCCGAGCAGCCCGCGGGCGGTCTCTTTGCCCGTTGTGTCGACAAGCACCTGCTTGCCGGAACCGTCGCTGGAGTTGAGCAACAGCCCCCAGTCCCCCCACCTTGCAAGCCACACCCCCGGTTCGTCACAGGGGAAGCCTTTGAGCGGGGTTGCCGCGGGCGCGGTGTCAGGAGTGGCTACATCGACGGTGCGGAGCGTCGCCAGTGTGCTCGAAGCGTTGGCAGGGCACGCAAGCCAGGCGAGCATGCCCGGCCGGGTGTCGTGCCACACCGCCGACCACACCACGTCGCTGCCGCTTGCTGCGACCGTTCTCTCCTGGTGGCTGTCGGCGCCGTCGACGGCCCGAATCTCCAGGACGGACTGCCGGCGGATCTCAGCCAGCCACGACCCGGAGGCGTCGAGGATCCGGTTCGATCCGCCAGTGTGATCGAGCGACAACTCGAGCTCCGGTTCCGGTTGCCAGGACCGCCAGCGGAGGATGTCGACACCCTCTCTGCGCCAGGTGATTGTGGTGATGGTATCGGTGAAGCCCGGCATCGCCTGTCCCGGGGGAACGCCGGTCGTAACGCTCTGGATCGGAGCCACCGATGAAGCCTGCGGAGACGTGGTGGCTACCGGTGTGGTTGCGGCCACAACGGTTAAACCGGACTGTGTGTCGGCTGCGGGCAGACTCAACAGCAGACCAACCGCCAGCAAGGCTCCCACGATCGCCACCCAACCGACCCCCCGGGGACGCGGGCGCTCGATGGGCAGGAACTCGGGATCGATGGTCACGTTGTCGGTAGGCATAGCCACTTTCCCCCTCAACATCTCACCCACCACGGCAGTTGGCAAGAGCGTCTCTATATGCGGTGCCGACAGCTGGACAACTCAGACGTCCAGGCGGTCTTGCATCGGCGCCACCGGAGGTTGAACCCGGATCGCGTTGTCGATGTGTTCGTCGGGGAGGTCCGCGATACCGACCGACGGGTGCCACAAGCCGGGGTCGAATCGGATCCACCGACCGTCGGATCTGTGTAGCTCCCACATGTCGCCACCACGACTGCAAGAGAGGCCTCGTCCCACCCAAACGTCACCCAGATCCACACCGTGCTCGACAAGTACGCAGCCAACGGTGTGTGCGGACGGAGATGTTCGACGGCTCCGGTCACGGCCCGCACATCGACGCCCCCGGAACGCTGGTGCGACATGTTCTACGCCTTCGTCGCCGACTGACGCCGAACGGGGTTCCGGCGCGACACACGCGGTGTCGCTGGACCGGGGCGCCAACCACGCCACCCGGAAGGTAGGGCATCGGTAGGATGGAATCCAGAGCGTCGTGCCTCAGATAGCCAAGTGGCCTCGCATCGCGACGGCTGACCTGGGGATACCGACGGCCGCGAGACGTTGGAGCAACTCGTCGATTGTTGCGGGCGGTTTGGTGAGGGCACCCGCCTGACCCTCGACAACTGCTAGCACCCGAGCCGGGGCAGTCTCGATCAGGCCGAGAACGAACTCGTCGGGACCCTGGGCTTCGACCCCGTACGGTTCGAGGGCTGCGGCCGGGAAGTCCCTGAGATTCGAAGTGACGATCACGTGGGCATCCGCCTTGATCGCTGCGGCTAGAACATGCCGGTCGTTCGGGTCGGGCAGCTTCAGACTCGCAATCAAGCGCTCGTATCCGGTCACCACGACGTCGGGAATCGCTTCATTCATGAGCTGTCGGGTCCGTTGCAGACGCCCGGCGAGGTTGGGCTGAGCGGCCACTATGGCATCGATCATCTCGTCGAGAATCTGATCGGTCCATCTGGCGCGGATTAGCCCGGTTTGGCCGAGCCGGATCAGCAGGTCACGGAGCGACCCCGGGTAGAGGACGTTGGCGTCGTAGACGACGACAAGCGCCATCGGCAACCCTCTCAGTACGCGAGCCCGATGCGCTCCGCTTCCTGGGTGAGCTTGTCGGCAACCCGGCGCCGCTGCATTTCGTCGCGCTGTCTGTACTCGAGGAGGTGGGTGAGCAGGATCTTGCGCCGGTTGCCCACTCTCCGGTACGGAATATGCTCGCCGTCGAGAAGCTTGATCAGGTAGGGCCGGCTCACATTGAGCAGATCGGCCGCTTGCTGGCTGGTCATCTCGGCTTGCACCGGGACGACGGCAACCGCGTTTCCGTCGGCCAGCTCATCCAGCACGTCGACCAGAATGCCCAGGGCAATCGCCGGTACTGGAATGCTGGTTGAGGTCTCCCCGACATCCTCACCTACGAGCTGGATATCGGCATCTGTGGTCGCATTCGCCTTCAAGTAGGCCGTCAGCTGCTTGGCTGCATAGGCAGCCTGTTGGGCGGCTCGGTCGTCAGGGAGTTCGATGTGGTGCTCCGTCCGCACCATGGCGGTTCCTGTTTCCTCGGTCTCGGTCGTTGTCTCGATCATCCCACAATCTCCGCTCATTCGCAATATTCGCAGTATTCATAATATTCGGCGGTGACGATGTTCGACGCTCAACCGCCCAAGCTCTTCGGATCGTATCGAGTGGGACCGACAGAAACCGTCCGGACCGAGAAGGCTTCACAAGTGGCCGGGCTTCACCGCCATCTCCGTAGCCGTCAGTCCCCAGTGCCCGGTGCAGGAAGGCGGCCATCTGCCCCCTGGTAACCGAGTCGTCGGGGCAGAACATGTCGTTGGCCGGCGGGTTACAGCCCTTGGTGACACCCACCGATCCCAGCCATTCGATGTCGGCCTCGAATATCGAGCCGTCGTCGTCGCTGAAGGTGACCGGCGCACCCGGAGTCAGTGTGTCCCCGATGGCCCGGTGCAGGAAGGCCGCCATCTGCCCTCGGGACACCGAGTCGTCGGGGCAGAAGTGGGTGACATGCGGCGGGTTGCAGCCCTTGGTGATGCCTTTCCAGGCCAGCCACTCGATGTCGTCGTAGAAGGTGTGGGTCATCGGAACGTCTTCAAACCTGGCAACGTCCGCCACCGCGATGGCGATGGTGCCGGTACCGGTGAGCAACCCGTCGCTCACCGCGACCGTCAGCGAATACGACGGCGTGGCCAGGTAGTCGAGCGCGGCCGCCGTGGTGATCTCCCCGGTCGCTGGGTCGATGGCGAAGGCACCGTCCGTGCTCCCGTCGGTGATCGAGTACTCGAGCGTCGCCCCAGGATCGGAGGCCACAACGTATCCGACGGTGCCGCCGACGGCTTCGTCCTCACGCATCGAGAAGGAAGCGTCGCTCACCTCGGGCGGCGAGTTGGTGACATTGACGTTGATAGTTGCGGTGTCGGTCAGGAGGCCGTCGTCGACTTCGACGCTGTTCTACAGCCTGCACCACGGACAGCCGACCCGGCTCTCGGTCGATACCGTCTCCGCTGTCTTGAAAAAGGCCGCCGCCACCGCCCGCATCGACTGTCCCTCCATCCCCGAGAACATCCACTGCCACATGCTGCGCAAGACCAAGGCCATGGACCTCTACCAGCAAGGCATCCCGCTACCCCTCATCATGCGTCTCCTCGGCCACGAGAACAGCTCGACCACCTCAGCGTTCTACGCCTTCGCGACCATGGACCTGATGCGAGACGCCCTCGACGCAGCCAACCCCGCCATCAACACGCCGGTCGCTGAACGGCTCACCGACGACAAACTCCAAGCCCTCTACAGCCTCCGATAATCGTCAATCGTTAAGCCGAAGAATCAGCCAGCGAACCCCAGCAAACAGGACAATCCGCGGTTCCTCGGCTTAACGCCAACCTCGGCATAATCCGAGTTAAGCCGAATTCGGCTTAACTCGGACAAGGGCGGCGAGTACGTCGGTGACCTGTTAGCAACCGCATGCGAGACACTTGGGGTGACCCAGTCGACGGGCCGGGTCGGCTCGGCGCTGGACAACGCCGCTGCGGAGAGCTTTCAACTCGACCCTCGAACACGAACTGCTGTCGCGCAACGCAGTCGACACCAAGGACCAGGCATGGCGCGCCGTCGCCGGGTTCATGGACGCCTGCAACAACTACCGACGCCACACCGCCAGTGAGATGATGCCCACCGCCGCCTACGAGCGGCTCCTCGTCGAACTAACCGCAACCAAGGAAGACCACCACCGAGCAGCATGAACCCGGTCCTGCCAACCGCGTCACACGCCGTGCAAGACTGCAACCCAATCAGAAACCCTCCACGGTTATGGGGGAAGCCCAGAGTCTCGAGAGTGGCGAACCGTCATGCATCGCCTCCAGGATCTCGCTTACCGACCTCGGTCGTTGACGACGGCAACCACGTCCGCCATTGCGAAAGACTTGGGACTGAAGGCGACCGGACTCGGGGCTATGTCTAGTCCGCGCAGACGATCGACAACCGGTAGGCGAGGCGTGACAATGGTGCCTTGGGGGTCGAAGACGCCGTTGTCACCGCTCAGAGGGACATAGAAGCTCTCCGGCGTCAGGCCTGGTGCAGACTTCGGGTCTCTGTGCTTCAGGAACAGGACGAGCTGGTCACCGACCGCGAGCGGCGATTCCTGCTCGGCGCGCACAACGTCGGCATCCAGAAGCGCAACGAGTATCGTCTTCGGCGGCGCGGCGACATCGTTCTCGGTCGTCGATAGCACGTTGACGACCTCGACCTCGTAGAAAGCCATCGGAACACCCGGGATTGCCTGTCCCGTTTCGGGTCAACCTCGGGATCGCCTCCTCGGTCAACCTCTCGCAGAACGACATGCCCGGCAACCGCTTCGACGACGACGTCCGCCTCGTTGGCGAGCGCTTCGACGCTCGGATACACCTCGTAGTCGGCGAACGCCAGCTCCCGCTCGGCGGGATTGGTGGTGCCGCGGTCAATCAGCAGCCACGCTGTCACACCTGCCGAGACGAGCACCACCGCACCGAGCACCGAAATGCGCATCAGGGTTGAGTTCTCAGTAGATCGCACTGACACCATTCGAATCGTCGGGGTCTGGGGGCAGCGGGCTCCTCGTGCAGTTGTTTTATGCCAAGTCCGACGGCTGGTTCATCACAGCGCGGGCGGCGCTGTACGGACAGGGAACGGGCGAGGTGTTGCACGAGTTCCCACCGGCATGCCTCAATCCGTACGTGTGGCCGAGCTCATGGGTGCCCGTGATCTTCTTTCGCGTCGACGTGGTCCCGTCGAGGTTGCTCATCTTCCAGTAGAACGTGAGGGGCTCGTTCCATAGGTCGTCCGATCCGCAGGCCCCCAGTTATCTTGGCCAGGTAGGACCCACCGTAAGCGCCGTCGTAAACGTTGATTTCGGGACTGCTGGTGGTGGATTCGGAAAACAACCCCGGGACAGACGAGTTGTTCCACCAGTCGCGGGCACCGCGCGTAGCGGTCTTGTATGTGCCGGTCACGCTGATGAACTTGTAGCGAATCGTCGGATTGGTACCAGGGAACTTGCAGCCGTCGACGTTGAGGATGTAAGCGTCGGCCGGAGCGGGCGACACAACGGTCCACATAACCAAGGGAACAACGGCCATGCTTGCCAACATGACCAAGTACCGCCAGCCGTGGAGCCAACCGGAGGCTCGAGGGCCGATCTCGACATGGGACCCCCCGGCATCGCCTGAAAACAAGCGTACGCGCCACTCCCTCTATTGTCCGTCGACTACCCCATTCATGAGGTCCCCTTCTCTGCCACCACCTGCACCGGCAGGTCTACTGAACACGTGTCCTGCCATAGTTTGCCAGTCTGCCCCTTACCCTGTCAAGGCTCATCACAAAAGGGGGTTGATCGACCCGGCCGCCTTTAGACCTCGCCTCAAATCGCGGTACCGCCGCCGTTGCCATGGAGACCGAGGGCGCATGGCGCAGGAGCCGGGGGTCCTGCCGGGGGTTCAAACCGCCGCCAGTTGGCGGCATCTACGGCTGGGTACGTTGCGGCTTTGCGGTGACGTTGACCTATCAAGTTTCAAGAAAGGAACTCAACCGACCAACCCGACCCCGAGGACGTCGTGTATCGACTGGTACGACCGCACCCAGTTGACGATGCCGCGGGCAACACCGACGGCGACCCAGCCCTTGCGCCATACGTCGACGCCGACCACCTCAACCGCCGACTTGTTCCCCACGACTCAACGTTAACCGGCTGCCATCCCACCGGATTGGGGGCCGGGCCGTACGTCGGGTAGCGTTTGGTTGTGGCCAGCACCCACCAAAGACACCCTTCCGACGGTGAGCCATTCTTGGAACTGTCGCTGCGCGGAGTGGTTGATGTGGTCCGGGAGACGATCGCCGCCCATCCCCGTCTGCTGCTGCTGGTTGTCGGCGGGCTGGCCGGAGTCGAAGCTGTGCTCAACCTGGTCCGGCGCTACATCGACTTCTCCGCTGGTATTGGAGCCGGTGCAATCGCCATGGTCATCGGTACCTCACCGCAACCGCGCTTCCCCGGATGTGGAGCGCACAACTCGGTCAACAGGTCGACGGCAAGGCACTCGAGGCGAGCGCCACCAAGCTCGCAGACAAGACCATGGGCTCCGCCATGGTCGCCGGCTTCTTTGCGTCGCTCGGTCTCGCCCCACTGTTTGTCCTGGTCTTTTTCACCGAGAACCTACCCGGGCTTGTGTTTGTGACTCTTTTCGTCGTATTCGCGATCATTGCGATCCGCGTGGTAATGGCCGTGCTGCTGATGATCCCCATCTCCGTCATCGATGGAGACACGGACTCGTGGTTGATCACGCGGGCGTGGCCGCTCTCGCGATCCGCATTCAGCCCGCTCGCGGAGTTGTCGGCAGCGGTCCTCGCCGTAGGCGCCGGCGCTGTGGGCGTCTCGATCCTGGCCACACGAGCCTATGCGTTGGCACCATGGGTGGAGGATTTCGTCGTGTTTCCGCTGGCCAACGGCCTCGACGGTGGCCTAGTCGTGCTGGCCTCGCCGGCAGCGTACGCGCTCGCCCGCCACGGCCGTTCCGGTTACACGACAACCGACGCCACACATGACCTCGAGAGGATGTTGGAGCCTGCCCCATCGAAGGCGGAGAAACGAACCATGTTCGGTAGCGGCTCGTAGCCGAGCTCGATGCGGGACAGCAGCCGCGCCGACAACCACCAAGCCTCCGGGCGGCGCTCTTCGATCGGTATTGCGTTGCTGGCTCTGCTTCCCATCGTCAAGTGGCTCCAGCTCAGCGTCATGGTCGGATGGCAAAACAGCGACACCGCAAGACAGGTCGTCCTCATCGTCTTCACCGCGCTGGTAGCCCGCGCCCTCTGCGGCGACTGGTCGCCGGCAAACCCGTGGCAACCGGGTCAGCCGCCATCGACCGTGCCCGCCCACCGCACAGCGTTGACGGCCGCTCTCTGGACCGTCGGACCGGCGGTCTTCGTGGGAGCAGCAATCGTCTGCATCGGGCTACTCGCCGACTTCGAGAATCGGCTCGGTGACGGGCAGCGAATGTTCATGCCGGGTACAGGTGGGCGGGTTCTGTTCATCGCACTTGTGATCGGGTTTGGCGAGGAATACCTGTTCCGGGGGCTACTTCTTGCGATTGCGTCGAGGTGTGGGTTGGGACGAGCCGGGTTCTGGCCGGTGAGTCTCTCGTTTGCCACGTGGCACATCCCCGATGCGCTGCCAGCCGGGGTGCTTGCGGTGGCCACCACGATGGTTGTCATGTTTGGGGTCAGCCACTTGATCCTGATCCCGCTGCGACGCAAGACAGGCAATGTCTTGTCTCCCGCCCTGGTGCATGCCGTCAACAACGTCGGTCTGAGCTTCATCGCTCTCTAGCCCTTGGCTCCGTGACCGCTGCCGCATCGTCGGTGACGGTGTCGACCACGAACGTGGTCCTTGCGTACGCCGCCCGGATTGGGACGATGGCCCCGACTGCGAGCGCTGCGGCGGCGAGGACACGCATCAGCTCGGACGGCCGAACTCTCTGTTCGTCACAACCCGACTCTTCAGCGTGAGACGCCGATATCGAGCGGGTCCCGGCTCGGTGCCTGCGCGGTCGCAGCCGAGGAGGCGACACCGTCGGCGGTGAAGATGACGTTCTCGAACCCTCGGTGGAAGAAGGCCGCCATCTGGCCACGCGTGACGTACGCATCGGGGCAGAAGCGATCGTTGACCGGCGGGTTGCAGCCTTTTGTGATTCCTGCCTCGGCGAGGCGTTCGATGTCTGCTTCGAACACAGACCCGTTGTCGTCGAGGAAGTCGGTGTCGCCGCGGTCGGCCAGCTCGAAGACCCGCGACATGAACGCCGCCATCTGCCCTCTGGTGACGAAGTCGTAGGGGCAGAAGTGATCGTTCACGGGCGGGTTGCAGCCCTTGGTGATCCCGGCACCGGCGAGACGCTCGATATCCGCTTCGAAGATCGAATCGTCGTCGTCGAGGAACTCAACGCCGTCCACATCGAAAGTGAAAGCACGGTTGATGAATGCCGCCATCTGCCCCCTTGTGACGTATTCGTCGGGGCAGAAAAGGTAGTTGTCCGGTGGGTTGCAGCCTTTGGTGATCCCCGCGTTGCCCAGCCAGTAGATGTCGGAGAGGAACACGCTGTCGAACATGTCGTCGTACAGCCAGGGCAGGGTGACATTCACACCCATGACATCTTGATCCTCGCTGACCTCTATCGGTGTTGCGAGATCGCTCCGGTACAGCGGCGAACCGGCATACCACTGGGGGAAGTAGTAGTAGATAGTCTCGTTGTCGCCGTTCCACATGATTAGGTGATAGCTGCCAGGTTCAAGATCAGCGATCGAGTAGTAGCCGGAACTACTTGCGTCTTCGGTGAATAGATAGTTCTTCGCCGAGTCGAGCACATCAACATGGCCCAAGTCGACACCCCGGCCGTCCGGGTCGGTGATCCGGCCGCTAATCGAACCCGGAAGCGTCGGCAACGGACTCGGAGGGTTCGCAAGGTCGATGTCGACAATGTGGAGCTCGTTGGTCGAGTCCTGCTCCGCAACCGCAAACAGAACGGAACCGTCTTCGCTCAGGCGGATCCCTTCGCTGTGCACATCCTCGAGGGTGTATTGCCAGACGGGCACCTCGCCGTCCCGCTCATAGAGCAAGTAGGTGACACCGCCGTCGAGCGTCGTCGCAGTTGCAAACCATTGGCCGTCGCCCGAGAAGGTCATGTTGCGCGGATAGGGTGCTGCCGCCAGCGACGGATATGACCCAACCACTTCGAGTGCCGGGAGTTCGTACACATTGAATTCGTACACGGGATCGGAGTCCTCGGCCGCTACCACGCGGCCCCCGAGCGGGTCAATGGCCGGCTCCCTGGCGACGGCGCCAACCGAAGAAACGAGTTCGGCGGTGGTACCGGTGATCTCTGCGGTCCAGAGTTCGGCGTCGAGCTCGGTTGACATACCGGCTATCACAGTCGGATGGGTGGGTGAGACACCGAGCCAGAAGCCGTCGGGGACGTCTGCATCCGAATGAAACGGTGTGCGATCTCCGGTCAAGTCGACAATCGAGAGAGTCGGGTCGTCATCAGGGTCGCAGGTATTGGACCAAACGAGATAGCCGCCGGTCTCCACTGCGGAGCTGGGACAATGCGGATCGGCGAAAGGAACCCGGTCTTCCTCGTCGAATGTGGCCGTGTCGTAGGCGATGGCGGCGGTGGACGACGTTACCCACAGTGTGCTGCCGTCGGCAGTGAGCGATATCGACTGCACGTACCCGCCAATGTCGACTGTCGTGACCGTGTTCCCGTCGTGGTCGAGAACCAGCACACGCTTGTCGTGGAGAGGGACATAGACATGCTGGCTGTCGACCAGATGTGAGCCGTTTGGGGCGATACCCCACGGCAGTGGCACAACATGGTCAACTCCTTCGGCGGCCGAGGTCGGCGCTACCGGCACCGTCACGGCAACCATCAGGATCAAGAGTGCGACCAGCTTCACCCGCATTTCGCTCCCCCCTTTCGTATCCTCTAGAGAGCTACTGCAAGTTTGGCAGCCCGATTGAAGGTACTCCAATCGACGTGACCGAGATCGCGTAGACGGGCGAGCACATGTTGGGATCGGTACCCTGAAATGACGGCGACACATGGAGGGCACGATCGAGGTCAGGGCGAGGACGGTCAGAACGGACCGGCCGGGGATGCACGTCTACGAGGCTTGCCCGGAGGACGGTGTCCCGGTGGTGTTGATCCACGGGAACCTGGCGGTTGGGCGGTTCTTCGAGCATATGTTGGCGAACGCCTCGGCGGGTCTGCGGATGATCGCACCGGACATGCGTGGTTTGGGCGTACCCACAGACGTGATGACGGCGTCAACGACTGGTGCCTGAGCAGCGCACGTGGTGGAATGATCGCCACCCGGTCAGGCGAGGGAGTCCCGTGGTTTCTTCTGTGTTCAAACGAACCGACTATCCAACCTTGCGTGACGTCGCTTACCTGAACCAAGCCTCGCTGGGGCTGATCGGTGAGCCGGCCTTCGACGCAATGAGTGGCTTTCTCGATGGTGTCGGTCGACACGGCAACGCGTACATGTCCGACGACGACGAGGCCACGTTCCTCGACGGCCTCCGTACGAGAGCGGCTCGGCTCTTGCAGGCTGAGCCGGAGCAGGTCGCCATCCTGTCGAGCGCCAGCGAGCTCCTGGGGCAGATCCCTCTCATCATCGCCCCGCCCGCGGGTAGCAGGATCCTGGCCGTGTCGACCGACTTCCCGGCGGTGACCCGCCCGTGGCTGCGTTGGGCGGAGCAGGGCGGCTGGCTCGTGGATTTCGTCGACGACAGCCCTGGGTCCGATCTCACCACCGATCTGATCAAGCGGGTCGATCGGGACACCTCCGTCGTAGCCGTCGGGTCGGTCCAGTACGCAAACGGGACCACCGTCGACGTGCCCCGACTTCGAGCGGCCACGGCGGCAGCCGGAGCGCACCTCGTGGTCGATGCCACCCAGGAGGCAGGTGCGAGAAGCATCTCGACCAGAGCCTGGGGGGCCGACGTCGTCGTGTGCAGCGGGTACAAATGGCTCGGGGGTCACGGCGGTGTGGCGATCGGTGTCTTCGACCGTCGGTTGCTGGAAGAACCACCGGCCCTGCCGGGCTGGATGTCCGCCCCTGAGCCGTTCGACTTCGATGCCACCGATTTCGCGCTGGCCCCGGGTGCTCGTCGATACACCGAATCGACCATCTCCTACGTTTCGGTGGCGGGTCTCACGGCGGCCATCGATCAGTTGCTCGGCGTAGGGTTCGACGGCATCGAAATGGCAGCCGGCGGCCTCGCCGTCCAACTCATCGACGAACTGCGTCGCACCGGATGGCGTCCCGTTCGGGGGTTGGGTGATCCTGCTGCGTGCGCACACATCATCTCACTGGCGCGCCGCGGCGCCGACATCGGGGCGGTGATGCAGCGTTTGAGAGACGCCGACATCGTCGTCAGCGGGCGAGGCGGCAGACTTCGCATCTCCATCGCTCCCTACAACGACGATGAAGACATCTCCCGTGTGGCACGCGTCCTCGGCCGGATCTGACCGGAACGAGCGGGGAGCCTCGAGCGGGCTCCGGTCAGTCGCCGTGCCACCAGCGCAGGACCCTCATGGCACGAAGTGTGTTCCAACGGCTGGGAAATCCCTCAGGACCTTCCATCTCGAACAGTGTGGCACCCTGGTGGATATTCTCGAGCGGCCAGCGGCCGGTCGAGTCTCGCTTCGACTCCACGAGGTCGAACGCCTCGGCCATCCGCGGGTCTCGCTCGGACCCGGCCCTACAGAAATAGTCGAGCGCACGAAGCACGTCGTAGTACCACCTCGTCGGGAACGAGAACATCGTGAATCGCGGGTCTGCAACCGAACCGTCTGTGAGGCGGTGGAACAGCCTGCGTTCGAGCAGGTATTCCTCGCCGGAACGCCTGGCCTCGGTGACATCGCCTGATGTCCCGCCTGCCTGCTCCCATCCAAGGAGCCCCTCGAGAACGCAGAGCGTCGTGTGGTACGACGAGACCCGGGCGCCAAACTCGGCCCAACAATTCCATCCTCCGTCGGAAAGCCGCTGGGAGAGGACCTTCTCGACGATACAGTCCACGTCTTGTCTGAACCAGGCTCCGACGGCGAGCGCGCTGCCGTTGATACATGGTTCGGTCTCGCCCGCGAAGTAGGGCTCGCCGGTGGCCTCCCACCGAACGTTGTCCCTGACCCCGGCGACGGCCTGGACGACCGCCGGGTCGTTGGGGTCGACGCCGAACGACCGAAGGTCCTGGAGCGCGAAGTGTGTCGCGGTCCACGCATCGAAGAAGGGCCGCTCCTCGTCGACCCATCCGGGTCGGTACGTCCCCCCGTCCCAGGTGCCGTCCTCGGCTTGCTCGGAGAGCAGCAGAGCGCCCCATCCTTCGCTGCTGACAACCCGTCGCTCCTCGACGACCGCCTCCGCGTCGGCGTCCATGAGGTCGCGGCGAACCTGCCACCGGATCGCCGGATCAGTGTCGAGCAACCAATCGATGACTGACATGGCGCCGATCGTAACCTGGTTCCGGACTTCGCCGACGGGAAACGCCTCGCGCGGCGGCGACGCCATCGGCGGCGCGGATCTGGCTCACCCGCTGATGAGATGTCCCGGTGTGGCTGCCGATGTCTCGCAACGAGAACCCGTTGTCTCGTAGTTGTCGGGCCAACCTGCCGTCTCAGCGTCGCTGCCCGTTCGGTTGCCGCCGCGGCGGTCGCCTCTACATCGTGCATCTCGGCAAGTACACGCGAACGCTATTGGGAGGCACGACGAGGATGTCGAGCTCGCCTACGTCGCTTTCCTCAATGTCGTAAACCAAGGCGTTCGACGGCTCCGGCCACGGCCCCCACACCGACACTCCGGAAGGGTGGCGCGAGTTGTTCTACGCCTTCATCGCCGGGTGACCGAGCCGGAAGTACCCAGGCCGATCCACGAAAATCCGCATACCGGTTTGACATCTTCAATCATCCACCCCGGAACCACACCTTCCCCAGCACCGGGTGACCGCATTGGCGGCAACGGAAATACACGAGGTGCTGTCCGCGCTCTGAGCTGCGGCTATGACACGTCGGCCGGCAGCAGCCGGAAGGAACGCCCTTTGCCGTCCCGAACAGCGCGGAAGTGGCGCTCGTCGAGAGTGAGCACGGCGGTGGTGGCGTGACGGTGGGCGAGGTGGATCACGGAGGCGTCGGCCAACCCGAGCCCGAGGTCCTGATAGCGGGCGGCGATGGAGTGACAGACGGCGACGTCCCCGGGCCCTATCTCGGCCAGCCGGTACGCACCGGCGGCGACGTCTTCGAGCATGGCCAACTCGGCGGCGATTCCGAGCTTGCGTTGAACGAGGTAGTCGAGCTCGGCGAGCACGAACGGCGACACGACCACCGGCTGGGTCTCGGTATCGATGACTTGGCGGCAGGCTTTGTGGTGTCGCTCGTCGGGGTCCATGGCGGCCAGCAGACCGGAGGTGTCCGCGATGATCACGAGCGCCCGAACCCTGCGTCGAGAAGCTCATCGACTTGCTCCGCCCAGTTGGTCTGCTCCCCGGTGGGTTCGGTGAGCGGCAAACGGGGCCGCCGCGACATGCGCTGGGTCAGCGCATCAGCAAGGGCCTCCCTGATCACATCGGCCTCGGTGCGACCCTCGGCACGGGCGGTGGCCTCGAGCTGCGCCTTCAGCTCGTCGGGGAGATAGATAGTCGTTCGCTTCACGCCATATATCATGCCATACCTAATGCACAGTCACAAGAACCGGGTGGCCGTATCACGAGCTTGCCTTCGAGAGCAACAAGTGTCCCAATCCGCGTGCATCTTGTAGCGACAAAGAGGATCCCCTCAGACAACTGTGATCAACCTACGAGCCGGGTGGGACACGTTCGGTCCGACCGACGGGGTGCGTCAGACCTCCCTCGCCATCGGGCAGCTAGAAGACTGGTGTCAATCGCCAGTTCTGGCTCGCGGCGGCCTCCTACAACCCCGAGTCTATTGGTAGGGCGAGCCGCCACGGCTGCTTTGACACCAGCCTCCTAGGCGCCTCGGGTGACGTCGAAGACCTGCACGTTTGGATAGTTGGCGGCGAGAGCTTCGAGGTCGTCGGGGTCCCCGGTGAGACACACACCACCCCCGGATTCGACGGCCGCACCGACAACGTGTGCGTCGACGATGTCCGCCGAGCCCCTCCCGGCTGCGCTGAGGATGCCTCCAACGAGCCGTGCCAGCACCCGGTCGGTGTCCCTGATCGTCAGACCCGTCTCCCGAGACAGACACGCATCAACGATCTGGTTGTGATGACGACCCCGATACATCTCAGCGAGAACGACGGCGGGTACGACCACATCGCGCTGTCGGCGAAACGCAGCTGTCATCGCGGCACGCACGGTTTCCTTGGCGGGTGCGGCTTCGCCGGCCAGTGCGGTGAGCGCCGCATTGTCGAGAACGACCGATGCGCTCACGCCAGCAGCTCCTCAAACGACGCCACCAGGGCTTGGTCGACTGGCCCGTCGGATGCCTCCATCTCGTCGAGCCAGCTGCCGAGGAGCTGTTGCCGGGCGCGCCGTTCCACCTCCGCTCGCACCGCGCTGTTGACCTGAGCCGAGAGGGTGTCACCTGCGCCTTCGAGCGCGGTAACAAGATCATCATCGAGCGTGACCGACACCTTGCGTTTCTGAGCCATTCCAAACATCCTACCAAGGTAGGGCATAGGTAGGACACAATCCAGAGTCTCGTTGTCGGAGGTCCCGGGCGAGGCGGGACAGGACCTACTGGGGCTCGAGGACCACAATCGCAGTCTCACCGGATCGCAGTGCGGCGAACTCGTCGACTGCCGATCACGAACCGACGAAGGCCACCGCTATAGGCCGGCGGCGCGCCCGTCCTCAATCATCGAGCGTAGGGGCCGACATGAGACACATGTTGATGCGACTTTTCCTCGTCTGTGCGCTGCTCGTCGCGAGTTGTTCTTCTGCTCCCGAGGGAGCGACAACGACCACCTCGACCGGTGCCGAAGCTATTGCGACCACCACCTCGGCGGTGCCGCCGACCCCGACCACGACAACGACGGCTGCTCCGACGAGTTGGCCGGTTGCCGCAGGGGTGCTGTGGGATGTCGAGAGCCTGACCGAGATGGGCATGCCCACCGGCAGCGACAACCGAACGCTTGTGGATCTGTTGCTGGTCGGCGACCGGCTGATTGCGACCGGTCGTGACGGCGATCGGCCGTTAGCACTGTATTCGGACGACGGTGGAGACAGCTGGCAGCAGGCAACCGTCGAGATGCCGGGCGGGGCGGAGGCGGCCGCACTCGGTGCCCTGGCCGAATATGACGGAGCGTTGGTGGCCGGCGGCGCAAAAGCCTATGGTTGCCCGAGCCCCGAAGCATTGTGTGACGATTTTACGAGTGCGGTGTGGCGCTCAGACGACAAGGGTGAAACCTGGACGGTGGTTGGAACCCCCACTATGTCGTTGACCCCGGAGTCCGCGATCGCCGACATCGCCGCCGGACCCGACGGCTTCGTGGCGATTGGGAACATCAACGGTCCTGCGCCCAACTCCTCGCTGGTGTGGACGAGCCCGGACGGGCTGACGTGGTCGGCGGGAATCCCGCTTCCTGCCACCACAGGTGGCTTCACCCGTGCCGGTGAGCTCGTCATCGGTCCGGACACCGTCGTCGTCACCGGCGATGAGATCCTCTGTGGCGATTGGTACGACAACGGCTTTTGGGTTATTGCGGCGGGATTCGTCCGGCAGGGCAGAGCCTGGACATTCGAAGACGGCGTCGTTACCGCGATCGATCTTGCCGCCGCCGGCCTCGAGCAGCCACCGATTCCCGATTGCCCCGACGACGGGACCCTGCTCGAGGACCCAAACCAGTACCGGTCCGGGCTCGGCGCCGTCATGATCTACGGTGATCGCCCGGCAATAGCCTATGGACGAGCCGGTGTCGTCATCGTGGCCGGCGACGGCAGTGCATCACTCGAGACCTTCGAATCGCGCGACCCACTCGATGGCGAATCGCTCAAGTATGTCGACGGTTCGGATGTCGTGATCGGTATGCGGGACGCCGAGCGGAACATGCTGCGAACGAGGGTGTGGGCCGACGGGACCCTGCAGCGGGAAGGCCCCCCGGTACCCACCGGCGGCGACACCACCATCACCGCGCTGGTGGCGGTGGGCGACGAGATCATCGGCGTGGGGTTCGCAAGGTCGGGCACCACCGATGCCGTGGTGTTGCGCAGCGCACCTGGATCGGTTGGTGAGGAAACCACATTGGCGTGCGACCCGGGGCCGGGCGCAGACTGTCGCGGTGTCGACCTGAGCGAGCGGGACCTCTCGGGGCTCGATTTGGCGGGCATCGACCTCCGCCAGGCCGACCTGACCCGTACCGACCTGTCGGGGGCGATTCTGTCGGGGGCCTTCCTCGGGTCTGCCGAACTCAGCGCGGTCAACCTGACCGGAGCAGACCTCACCGGGGCCCATCTGGCGGGTGTTGAGCTGCATTCTTTCCTCGACGACGCACTGGCTATCGATGGCGCCGACTTCACCGGTGCGGATCTGCGTAGTGCCCGTATTGAACTCACCCAGCCGGCGACGTTCGACAGCGTGCTGGCCGACGATGCAACCTTCAGCGTCGCCGGCATGGTCAGCGGGGTCACCTTCCGCAACGCCAGCATGGTGAGGACTTTCCTCACCGCAGCCTACGACGCCGACGTGGCGTCGCTCGCTGCCGATTTCACAGGTGCCGACATGGAGTACACCTACTTGTCCGCCGACATGACCGGGAGCACATTCGCCGGCATCGCCAACTCGGATGCCAACTTCGCCGAAGATGCCGTATGCCCCGACGGCTCGGCCCCGGTGGCCGAGTCCTACGGCATCAACCGATGCGACTTGGGCGGATGACGACTCCGACGGTGTGCTAGCGGTCGACCCGTATCACCTCATACGGCGTGCCCTCCGGCGGGGTACCGAACTTCGCGTTCACCACATACAGCGAACTGCCGAACAGACCGGCGGTTGTCGGGACGTTGAAGTTCGGATCGGTGATCGGCTCACCGACAACACCCGAGCCCATCTGCGGGTGGAGCTGGATCACCCCGACCTGGTTGAGGAAGTTCTGCACCACGTACAGCGTCCTTCCGGACAGCACGAGGCCGTCACCCGCCGGCAGCGGGCCGCCTACGTCGATCTGGGTAGCGGAGCCGGTCCCCGGGTCGACGGTGTACAGAGCCTCTGCGGCACTATTGACGATGACCAGCGTCCTGCCGCTTGGGGTTGCTTCGATGCCGTTGGCGTTGAACACGGACGGCCCCGGCATCTGTACCCAGTCGCCGGACAGAGGGATCACCTCGGCGCTGGTCGACAGCAGCCTGCCCCCGGCCCCGAGCGGCACCCGGTAGATCTCGGCCGCAAACGAGTTGGTGAAGTAGGCGCCGTCGCGGGTGACGATCACGTCGTTGATGAAGTCACCGAACTCGCCGCCACTGGCCATCGGGTAGGTGGCGACAAGATCACCGGAATGGCCGTCATAGACACGTGCCTCGGCAAACGGACCACCGGCGACAAACAGGTAACCGCTGCGCTTGTCGTAGCTCATGCCGACGGCGATCCGTCCTTCGGCTCCGGCCACCAGCTCCTCGACCTCACCGCTGCGGAGGCTTCCCGCAACCACGGTGCCGTCGGCAAGCGACCCGGCGTAGAAGGTGGTCCCCGCCCCGATGGCGATGCCCTCGGATTGGAATGCGGTTGGTAACTGGATCACATCCGGGAACGCCACCCTGGCAGTTGCCGGTGCGGTGACCGCAAACATCAGTGCGCCGACGATGGCGATGGTCAAACGTCTCATGTGCTCTCCCCTTCGCTAGACGTCTCTCATACAACAGTACGTAGGCGAAAGTGATTTCGGTTCCGAGGCCCGAGCTACAAGCGGCAAGTGGCGCAATGTCCGGCCCTTCCTGCAGCTGCGGGGACGGGTGCAGCGAAGCAGCCATGCCCCATTTCCCTGGATCCACGGGACCCGCTGCTCGAATCGGGCGGGGAGGCTGATTCCTCACGGTCTGCAGACCGTCGCGGCTGCACGTCTTCTGTGAAGGGTGAGCAGAGCAGCCATCCCCCCACTTCGGGGGGATCGACCGGCCCCCTGGGCCGGGCGAGGGGGGAAGGACGCGCGGCGACCGCTGATCCACGCTTGCCCTGGCTCACGCAGTCGCCACGCCACCGATAGCTTCCGGTCGATCGGTGATCGGCGTTTCCGCGAGCCGCTATCGATGGTCAGCCGGATCCATTCGGGTATTTGTAGCCGTTTCATTCGTCAGATTGTCGAGTATCTGTTCGGGGAAATGTAGACACCCATCCAGATCTCAAACCGCGCCCACCCACGCGCCTGAGTTGGTCAAGCCAACTCCGTCGTCACCCTAGATGTGACGCCGGCACGATGCTGATGAACAGCAGGGCGGCCCAGATGATCAAACAGTCGTTCCCGCTCGCCACTGATTCCTGTAGGGGTCGACTTGACCGCGCCCAGGTCGGCGAGCATCGACAACGCCTGAGCGGTCGGGGGTTGATGTTGAGACCCAGTTGGTCGATAATGATCGTGCCGTGGGCAATAGCCCTCGGAAGTGGAGCCCGGTACCTCACCGGACGGTGAGTGGCCGGGCTTCGGCGCGTCTCAAAGCGGAATGATGCGGTGGAGATTGACGATCGCCTCGGTCCGTTGGGCCCACGCTCCTCGGGCGCCCACAGCCCACGCCACGGCATCGGCAACCCACAGCACCGGTTCCTCATGGGCACGCAAGTGGTCGTAGCTCAGCCCAGCAGGAGCGATACCGGCCCTGATTGCCTGAGCGATCAATCGCCGATCGGCAGCGTCTTGCGACGGCTCCCGGCACTCGATGACGAGGCGGCGAGCGCCTGCAGAGCCGAGATCGGCAAGCAAGGATTCCAGGGCCCGCGCTCGCGCGACTCGTTCCTTCCCCTCGGCCGCGTACACCCATGCCTGTATCGGAAGGTCGCTCATCTGCCCCAGCAGGACACGACGCCGTTGGGGTCGTTCGGAGCTGAAGTGCAATCGGCGCTGACCCGGGAGCAGCATCCCTCGCAGGGCGCCTCGGACCTGCACGAGATCCCGAGGAATCAATACCGCGGCCACCACCAGATAGGGACCGCGCTGGGACTCATCGACAAATGCGTGCATCACAGCCCCGCGGCCTGCCGACGCTCCCCGGCCTCTGGACCAATGTGGAGGCTCGTGTCCGTCGACGATGGTTCAACGCTCACGCCGCGGCCTCGAACGGATCGGGAGGCAGCCTCACCGATGTGCCGGCGATGATGCGGAGCGGCTCAGCTGCTCGGACGCGGGTATCTACGTCTATCTCCTCATGGACAAGGCGATCGTATCGAGCGTAAGTGACACGACCGGAGACCATGTGGGCGGCGCTCGCGGCGCACTCGCCAGAGCACCGCACACGTCGATCCTCCGCTAGGTCTCCCGTTCGTCGACTAGTGACTGCCGGGGAAGAATCGATCGGGTAGCTGCGCAGCGCCCGCCGCTGACTCCACCCCGGCGGCCGCGAAGACAACGTTCTCGAACCCCCGATGGAAGAACGCCGCCATCTGGCCACGCGTCACATACGCATCGGGACAGAAGCGATCGTTCACCGGTGGGTTGCATCCCTTGGTGATCCCGGCCGCGGCGAGACGCTCGATGTCGGCCTCGAAGACCGACCCGTCGTCATCGAGAAAGTCGGTGGCGCCCCGGTCGACCAGTTCGAACGTTCTGGTCATGAACGCCGCCATCTGGCCCCTCGTAACCAGCGCATCCGGACAGAACCGGTCGTTCACCGGCGGATTGCACCCCTTGGTGATGCCGGCACCGGCCAGCCGCTCGATGTCGGATTCGAAGATAGAGCTGTCGTCATCGACAAAGTCGATCTCGCCCGGGTCCCCGAAATCAAAAGCCCGGTTGATAAACGCCGCCATCTGACCCCGAGTGACATAGTCGTCGGGACAGAACAGATAGTTGTCCGGCGGATTGCAGCCTTTGGTGATCCCAGCGTTGCCAAGCCAGTAGATGTCGTCCGAGAACACATTGTCGAACATGTCGTAGTAGAGCCACGGCAGCGTGACCTCGACCCCGGACGTCGTCTCATCTTCAGCGACGGTAACCGCTCTGGCCAGATCGGATCGGTATAAGGGCGCCCCTCCATACCACTGAGGAAAGAAGTCCCAGAGCGTGTCTTCATCGCCGTTCCACAACACCAGGTAATAGTCACCGGGCTCCAGATCCGCGATCGTGTATCGACCGGTCCACTCGGCATCCACCGTCTCGAGGTAATCCTTGTCGGCGTTGTACACGTCGGCATGCCCGAGGTCGACGTGTTCGCGGTATGGATCGAGGATCCGGCCTTCGATGCTGCCTGGCAGCAGCGGAAGCGGCGGTGGCGGGTCTGCCAGATCGATGTCGATGATGTGCAGCTGATAGCCGACGTCGGATTCCGTGACCGCATACAGGACCGATCCGTCAGCATCCAGGGCGATTCCCCAATAAGCCTCGCTCTCGAGAGCATATTGCCAGCTGGGCTCGTCCACGGTGCGCGGGAACAGCGAGAAGGCCAGCCCCACTTCGCCGGACGACACGGCCGCCAGCCATTCTCCATCTGCAGAGAAGGCGGCTTCGTGGACGTATCCAGCCACCTTCGGGGCGTCGTACCGGCCCGCCGACGTGAGTTCCGGGATCGTGAAGACACTGAACCAGCTCGTGTCGTAGAAGTTGGTAGGGATGACTATCTCGTCGGCGACAGGGTCAAATGCAGGTTTCTGCCCCGTCGCGGACCCTTTGGCAATCAGGTGGGCAGCCCTATCGGCGACCGCGATAGTGAACGAGTTGTCGGGGTCGTAGGAATCCAACCCCGCCACGACGTTCGGGACGGTCGGCGAGACCCCCAGCCAGGACGCGCCCGGAATGTCGGGGTCGCCGTAGGCGGGTGTTCGGTCTCCCGCGAGATCGACAATCACAAGCCTCGGTTCGTCCGCCCCAGTGGCACAGACGTTGGTCGCCAGAAGCTGGGTGCCGATCTGCACCGATGAGACCGGGCAGGTTCCGGCGGGCAACGTGACCCGGTCGACCTCCACAAAGGTCGCGGTGTCGTAGGCCACGATCGAGCGAGAGGTGAACGACGACAACCAGATCGAGCTGCCATCGGGGCTCAGCGACATCGAGGTGACCCTGCTGTCAAAGGGCAGGGTGGCCACCTGAGCCCCATCGAGGGTGAACACGCCCGCCCATTGATTGTCGAGGGCGAGGTAGAGGTGGCTGGCATCCATCACCAGAACTGGGTCCGATTCGAGATCGGGCAGCGGTACCACCGTGTCGAATCCCTCGGCGGCTGGTGCAGGCACCCCCATCGCCATCACGACCGCAACCACCAAGACAAATGAAACGAACCTGGCCCGCACAGCTCCACCCTTTTCTCATCGTCTAGAGAGCTACTGCAAGTTTCACAGAACGATCACACTCCCCCTAATCGGCATGACCGACAGCCCGGTACCGGTGGCTACACCAGCCGCTGCGGTTCCTCGCCTCAATCCCCAATCGCGCGATGGAGGAAGGCCGCCATCTGTGCGCGGGTCACCGGGGCGTCGGGGCAGAACCTGTCGTTGGTCGGAGGGTTGCACCCTTTGGTGACCCCGGCCTCGGCGAGCCGTTCGACATCGGCTTCGAAGATGGACCCGTCGTCGTCGCTGAACTGGTCCGAGCCAACTCCTGCGGTGTAGCCGAGCGCACGTACCAGGAACGCCGCCATCTGCCCCCGGGTGACCGACTCATCGGGACAGAACCGATCATTCAACGGCGGGTTGCATCCCCTGGTGACCCCGGCAGCCGCCAACTTCTCGATATCTGCCTCGAATATCGACGATTCGTCATCGGTGAAAGGATCGTCGAGGCTATCGGTCAGCCCCAACCCGCGCACGAGAAACGCCGCCATCTGTCCCCTCGTGACAGCATCGTCGGGACAGAACAGATCACCCGAGGCGTTGCAGCCCTTGGTGACCTCCGAATCGGCAAGCCACAGGATGTCACCGCCAAACACCGAATCCTCCGCGTCGTAGAACTGGGGACGGTCACCGACCCGGAAAACCCCGCCGGTCGTCGTCCTAACCTCGATCTCTACAACCTCGCCCATGGGGTAGTTGTATGGATCGAGTTCCCGGCCGACAATGCAGTCATCGTCGAGGCTTGTCTGGCAATCCTGAATGCCCCCGTGGTCGAGCCACACCGGAATCGTGTCGGGCTCGTACACCCCGAGCACGTCGACCGGAATCATCAACGTCACCTGCGCCGGCCCGGTGGAGCGCACGTCGGGGATCGCCAGCAGCAGGATCTCGTTGAGCGCGGTGCCGGCTTGGTACACGGCGACTCGGTCGAGTACCCGTCCTTCCGGCACGATCATCCGAACCCCCGGGCGATGCTGCTCAGGCGAGATGCCGAGGCTGTTGCTGCTCGACGAGGAGCTGTCATAGCGCGACTCGCCGGCAACCAGGTCGAAGTCGATTGCGGTGTAGCCCCCCGAGGAGATCACAATTGTCTCGGCTTCCCCATACGTGACGGCGAAGCCTCGCGGATGCGTGCCGTAGTAGACGGGCAGGTAGCCGTCGTGTTTATCCAGATCGCTCCCCATCGTGAGTAGCCGGTATTCGCCCGGTGGAGCGGCGACGATGTAGGTAGCGGTCTCGTGCCCCGGCAGGGGAGTGAGCCGATCCGACCAGGCGGAGTAAACATCCCCGGCATCGTTGATAAGGAACATGCTCTCGGAGTCCGGAGTTTCGGAGCGAATCACCCCTGCCACCGCGCCAAACTCGGGAGGCGAGCCGGAAACGAACGGCAGGGTGATGTTGGCGTGGAACGTCTCACCCGGACCGACTGTGAATCGCTCGGCGGTGTCCCAATCCTGCCCACCACCCCAGAACCAGCGCGAGATGTACGGGTAGCCGTCGGCGTCGTGGCAGTTGTAAAAGTACATCCTGTGGGCATACGACGGTATGAGGTCGAGCTCGTAAGTCCCGTCGGGTCGGACATCCACGGCGTACTCGCCGGTCGTGACGCACACACCGTAGGCTGGGAGCCCGTTCTCGCTGCGCACGTAGCCGGTAACCCGAGCACTCCCGGAGTCGTCCGCTCCGACTGGAGCGGAAACGGTCATAAGCAAGATGAGGGTGACAATGCTGGCGGCAACCCGGGCCACGGCACACTCCTAAATGTGAACCATCTCACTATACGAGTCGGTTTCGCCGGCCGTGAATCGAGACGGCCGCGGCCCAAGCCCGAGGATGCGCAGTACCAAGTCGTCGGGCCTCTGGACTTGAACGCCATTCGGCTCGAGACGGTCCTCCTGGAAACCCTGGAGGTCTGCATTAACAGGCTAGGAGCGGTCGGGTTGGTCACAACATCCTCCGATGTATGGAGGACAAAGGGGTAGGCCGGCGATCGTGCCGACGAAGGTACCTTCACCTCGAGGCTCTGTTCGTCAACCGTCGTGTCAGGCGACCTGGCTCGTCCCGACCTATGCGTGCGAGGCTTCACAGTTGCGGATCAGCGCCGGGATCGCACCGGTTTTCGCTGGCCACTCCGACACCGCCACCTGCGGCGAAGTGGACCTTGTCTATCGCCCGGTCATCTGAGGCGGTAGTCGAGGAGGACCGAGCCGTCGTCGAAACGCCGTGTCTTGTCGAGCGTGAGGTCGACCTTGGCATCTGCGGGGAGGGCGGTGGTGCCGCCGCCGGCGATCGTTGGGACCACCCGAAATATGTACCGGTCGACCAAGCCTGCCCGGATGGCCTGGGCGGCGAGGCCGGCGCCGCCGATGGACAGGTCGCGGTCGGCCTGGTCCTTCATCGTCCTGACCGCATCGAGGTCGAGCGTGCGCTCCAGACGGGTCCGCGGCTCGGGCACGGTGTCCAGGATGGACGAGTAGACCACCTTGTCGGTTTCCCGCCACGCCTCGGCGAACTCGCGTTGAACCGCAGGTAGGTCGTCGAGGAGAAACGTGTCCCAAACCCTCATCGTCTCGTACATGCGACGACCGCACAGGAAGGTACCGACTGTCTGTTGGAGTTCGTTGAAGAATGTGTGGGCATCGTCTGACGGCTGTGACCAGTCGAAGTTGCCGGTCTCGTCGGCGATGTAGCCGTCGAGTGACGGGTTTATGGCATAGATGAGATCGGCCATCGATTGCCTCCGGGGACATAGGGCTGTGTCGAGATCGACAAGATAGCCCGGGGCTGCGGCCCGATCCGCCCATGGGCGCCGAACGGGCAACGTTTGATGCGGCATACTGTCGCCATGACCGATCTGCACCCGGCCCGGCATTTACAGCGCGCGAAGGATCTTGCCGATCGCCGGTACACCGAGCCGATCACGGTTGCCGACATGGCGGCTGTGGCCTGCCTCTCGCCCGCCTATTTCAGCCGAGAGTTCTGCCGGGAGTTTGGTGAGCCGCCCCACCGGTACCTGATGACGAGACGTCTGGAACGGGCGGCGGCGCTGCTGCGTACGACCGACCGCACGGTTGCCGAGATATGTGTGATGGTCGGGCTCTTGTCGGTGGGGTCGTTCACAACCAGCTTTGGACGGATGTTCGATATGCCGCCACTCCGCTGCCGGGCTTCGTTTCCGCCGGCCTCCAACTACGCCCTAATCCCGGGGTGCATTGTGCGGGCATACGCCCGGCCGCAACACCGCACGTTTCGAGAAGACACCGGTTCGACGGGTTCGTAGGCTGACGCCGCCCAAGCGAACACGGAGGACAACATGATCAACATCACGACGGCCCAACTATGGGTCCACGACCAGGACGAGGCACTCGCCTTCTGGACCGACAAGGTGGGCCTGGAGGTACGCAGCGACGTCACCGTCGCCGAGATGGGGAACTTTCGCTGGCTGACAGTTGGCCCTCCCGGCCAGGATGGGATCGAGATCGTCCTGATGGCGATCCCGGGCCCACCGATGATGGACGACGAGACGGCCGAGGCGGTGCGATCGCTGATGTCGAAGGGCTTTGCCGGCACGGTCTTTCTCACCACAGACGACTGCCAGAAGGCTTACGAGGAACTGTCGGGTCGCGGGGTCGAGTTCACCGAGATGCCCGAGCAGCGCATCTACGGGATCGATGCCGGTTTTCGCGACCCATCAGGCAACTCGGTGCGCCTCCACCCAAGTGATCGATTTCGGCTGATCGACCGCGGCTCGCCGACCCTCAGCAACGGGGCGGTCGACGGGCCGCTCGGCCGGCCCCGATCGAGTGCCGGGTCACCGTCGGGCAGGGTGCCCTCGAACCACGAGACACGTGTCCGGTCGGGTGCCGGGATCTCGCCCGACGCTACCTTGCGCGCGTGACCGGTCCTGCCACACCAGCCGACATCGAGCTTCTCCGCCGCGCTATCGCACTGGCCGCATCGGCACGAAGTCACGGCAACCATCCCTTCGGAGCCCTGCTCACCAACGAAGACGGTGACGTGATCGCCGAAGCGGAGAACACGGTGGTGACCGAACGGGACGTAACCGGACACGCCGAGACCAACATGGTCAGGAACGCCTGGCGCCGCTTCAACGAGGATGTGCGGGCCAGATCGGCCCTGTACACGAGCACCGAGCCGTGTGCCATGTGCTCGGGAGCCATCTACTGGTCGGGCATCCCCCGGGTCGTGTTTGCTTGCCGGAGACCATGCTCGCCGAGATGACCCGCGCCGACCCCAACAACCCCACCCTGGCAATACCGGCCACCATGGTGCTCAACTCCGGCACCCGCAACGTCGAGGTGGTGGGCCCGCTCCTGGTCGAGGAGGCGGCCAAAGTGCACCACGGTTTCTGGGTCCCGGAGGGCTGACAGGCCGGCGACGAGACCGAGCATGAGGCCGCAAGGCTTTGGAGTCGCGGCGAGCACTGTTTCCCTTTGCCCCCGCTCAGGGAGCTTGTGACCTGCTCGTCAGCGGCTCGTCACGTTGTGCCGCTCGACACAACCTCGGCAGCGGTTCTGCGCTCGCCGACCGCCCGTTTCCATCGGTCGCCGGCAACTTGCCGATATCCGGCTTTCTCGATTGCTTCGGCTCGCGCGGCGACCTCCCCCGGGGGGAGGACGAATCCAGTCGTCAACGGTACAGATCGCCGCCGAGGTACTTCAGCCCGGAGTCCGGTTGCACGGTGACCACTCGATGCCCGGGACCGAGCTCGCGGGCGAGACGGGTAGCGGCCAGTACGTTGGCACCGCCGCTCGGACCGGTCCAGACACCCTCGGTGCGCGCCACCTCGCGTGCGGTGGCGAAGGCGTCTTCGGTGCTGACGGCGTCGACACGGTCGTAGACATCGGGTGTGATCATCTTGGGGATGAACCCGATGCCGCCACCTTCGATGCGATGTGTCCCCGGCTGGCCGCCGGCAATGACCGCCGACTCCGCCGGTTCGACGATCGTGCGAATCAAGTCGGGCCAGGCTGCCTTGATCGGTGAGACGGTGCCGATGTATGCGCCGCCGACACCGACATACACACACGCCCCGTGGATCTCACCGTCGATCTGGGAGACGATTTCCTCGCCGATCTTCCGGTAGCCGTTGAGGGTGTCGAAGTTGTTGAGCTGGTCGGTGGCGAACCCATCGACCTCGGCAACGATCTCTGCGGCCCTCGCCACCATCTGGGGGATGAGCTCGGGATGGATACCGTGGTCGCTGTGGATCAGTTCCAGCTCGGCGCCGAAGGCCCGCATTGTCTTCAGCTTCTCCTCTGCGAACGCGTTCGAGCTGACGATGCGCATCGGGTAACCCTTGATCGCACACACGAACGCCAGGGAGCTACCGGTCGAGCCTCCGGTGTACTCGACGACGGTCTGTCCCGGCTGGAGATCGCCACGCTCCTCGGCCGCTTCGATCATCGCCAGCGCCATACGGTCTTTGTAGGAACCGGTGGGGTTGGCCGCTTCGAGCTTCACCCACACTTCGCCGGCGCCCGGCCCGGGGAAACTGGACAGCTTGACGATGGGCGTATTGCCGATCGCGGCGAGCGCACCTGGTCGGTCGGGCATCGGTCCTCCGCGGCGTGGCTTGGCGGCGCACTGTACACCAACGCTGGGGTCACAGCAGCGAGGAGGTCGGAAAGCTCGTCGGCTCCGTCATCGACGGCCGGAGCTGTTCCGACGACCCGGCGAGGGTTCGGCGCCTGAGCTGCGGAGCACCAGTCGGTAGGGGTCATCGAAAGGGTGCGGATCTGGCCCGAGGTCGGCCTGGGCGCTGGGACATGAGGTCCTGGCCGGTGGAGCCATCTACTTGTAGCGGTACGTGATGCGGCCTCGGGTGAGGTCGTATGGGGATAGCTCGATCTGGACTCTGTCCTGAGGAAGAATTCGGATGTAGTAGCGGCGCATCTTTCCGGAAATGTGCCCGAGCGCGGTGTGGCCATTATCGAGCTCAACCCGGAACATGGCGTTTGGGAGCGACTGGACGACGGTGCCGTCCAGCACGATGGCATCTTCTTTTAGCTGTGCGATGGTGACTCACTTTGATTGGCGGTTTGTCATCGGCCCGACGCCATAACGCGTGACAGACCGGCATCGAACCCTAGGCGCCCCGGCACATATACACCAGGCTGGTCATCGCTGTGCCGGTGGAACTCGCTCCCGGGCGTCCGCCGCGCACATCTATGACCTGCTAGTCCGTGCGCAGGATTGCGAACACGACGTGCGGCGCGCCGTCCGCATCGAGGGTGACCAAATGACCGATCGGCCCGGTGGCCAGCAAATCTCGAACCGACTGTGGAATCTCCATAGAAGTGAGGCCACTGCAGCCCGCTGCCAGTCTTCGACGTTGACGCGTAGCCCTCAGCTCGTAGGCCCGGACCCCGGAGCCGGGTCGGCGCCGTCGTCTAAAAACCGGTCCCGGTACGGATGCTTGTCCGCCTCGGCCAGCAACCCGTCGGCGAGGCTGTTGGCGGCGTGCATCTCGCCGGCGCGGTCGACAATGAACAGCGCCATGGCGTGCCCGTCTGCCAGCTCGACAGCGGGCTTGGCGTATCCGCCGAGCGCAAAGACGATCGCCCCTTTCCCAAGCGTCTTGGCAACGGTGTGCAGCGATTCGAGTGCCTGTGGCCCGACCGGGGCCGGATCCGTGATCACCTCCGCCACCGCCGCAGCAGCGACCATCTCGCCGGCGGGGCCGGTCGACGCGGCGTCACCGAAGCCGAGGTACCGCATCCAGTCCCGGGCGGCCGGCTCCGGTCCACCCGCCGCATCGAAACGCGAGGCTCGAGGACGGGTGCTCTGCGCCGCCCGCCGCTGCGGCGCCATCTCCTTCGCCTGCTCGAGGTTCGCCCGCCCCCGCGCCACCAGGTACCAGATGAATGCAATGAGGGTGCCGACCCCGGTGAGCGAGCCGTACCAGTTGGCCGTGCCGGCCGAGAGCCCGAGGCTGCGGAGGAGGAACGACGTGAGCGGCGCAATGAAGACCGGACACACCGTCAACGCAGTGCCGATCGCCCGCCACGGCCGATACATCGAGTGGCGTATCTCGCGAATGGTCCGCTCTATCACCCCTACGCCATCGGCACCGCGGCCGGGAGCCTGAACCGACCGAGCCGACCGGGGACGCGACGGCAAGTCACTGGTTGTCGTACGAGTTCTGCCTAGCGGTCACGCGGCTCAGGCCGGGGAACCGTAGCGGCCGATGATCCGATCCATCGCGGCGTCAGTTGCGGGGTATGTCTCCCTCCGCGCCGGATCGGCCTTGTGCCACTCGACAATCTCGACGGCTCCGCGCCAGAAGGGTATCTCCGCCTGCCACCGGACCATGCGCTTGATCTTGGTGTTGTCGAAGATCAGCGAGTGGGCCTTGTCACCGAGCAGGCTGGGCCCCACTCGGGATCAATCGTGGCAATGGCGTCGGAGGGAACGTGGACGATTCGGGGTTCGACCCCGGCGGCATTGCCCATCAGTCCTGCAATCTGGTCCCAGGTGAGCACCTCGTCCGAAGTGACGTGGAGAGCCTCACCGTGAGCACGGGAATCGCCCAGCAGCCCCACGAAGGCGGAGGCAGAATCCCTGTGGTGGGTCAACGTCCACAGCGATGTGCCGTCCCCGTGGATCACGATCGGGGCGCCGCGCTTGATTCGCTCCATGACGGTCCAGCCCCCGTGGAACGGCACCAGAGTGCGGTCGTAAGTGTGCGATGGCCTCACGATCGTCGCCGGAAACCCGTCGTGGCGATAGGCCTTGACCAGGATGTCCTCGCACGCCGCCTTCTGCCGGGAGTACTCCCAGAAAGGATTGTGGAGTGGTGTTGACTCGACGACCGGAAACCGGGGTGGGTGGGGTCTGATAGGCGGAGGCGGAGCTGATGAAGACGTACTGGCCCACGTGACCTCGTCAACGGGCGACGTGCGACTCCACGTGGTCGGGAACAAACGACATGAAGTCGGCGACAACGTCAAACCGGCGCCCGGAGACCGCAGCCTCGACCACATCGCTATCACGCACATCGGCGTGCAGGATCTCGACGTCGGAAGGCACCGGGCGGTGCGACGTCGTACCCCGGTTGATCACCGCAACGTCGTACCCGGCGACAAGCGCGCTGCGGACGCACGCCGAGCTGATGATGCCGGTGCCACCTATGAACAGAACACGTAAACGAGCCATGGACGCAGTGTACTGAGGTCTCCATCCGTCTCGTAGCGGGTCGTCCGGTCGTGCCCCGGCGCCGTCGTCGTGGGGGCGGCGCCGGAGGGCGGACGATCGTCTTCGGATGGAAGCCACGACCCGGGAGCAACAACTTCGAGGAGGTAATCCGGGTGTCTCGACTCGACCAGTTGGTCGACATGCACGCTCAGGGGGTTATCGATGATGCCGATCTCGCCCGCTTGGCTCGCGGTCTCCGAGCCGATACGAAGAAGTAGTAGGGCGGTCGCGCTTCAACGGCTTTGACGCCATCGCAGACGCACCCCTCGCTGAGCAAGCCAAGTCACCGCAACCACACGTCGCGGAGCGACGTGCCGTACGGTCAACCGGCCTGCCTGAACTCCGAATAGCGTCTCTCAAGGTTCTCCGCGTCGGGTCGCGACGAGGTGTTGCGCGGGATGATCAGCTTCCTTCCATGCACGGCTTGGATGCCGTGCTCCAGCATCGGCCCGTCGACCTCTTCGAGCACATCTGTTCGTACCTCGGCGACCATGTCCGGGCGTACACCAACGATGTTGTGGTCGAATGCGGCGTGGTGGATCTTGCACATCGAAAGGCCGTTGGTCACCACGGGCAGCCCTCCCCTGGCGTCAGCGACGATGTGTGCCGCATCGAGCAGCTCCTCGTGCCGAAGCCGGCAGATCGAGCATTGGGTTCGATAGGCGCGCAGCACCGAGTAGCGGAAGCTCTGCTGGTTCGCCCGCTTCTTCACCTCGGTGAGGTAGTAGCGACGCTGTGCCAAATCGAGATCGAGTCCAAGACCAGCAGTGACTCCTTGCAGTGGAAGGAGCGCGACCCCGAAGACGAGACCTCCCGGGTCATCGTCGATAATCGCGGCACCGGATGCGTCGTAGACGCCCTTTGCCACGCCCTGGAGATAGAGCAGCGTCGTGCCCGATTCCATCGCCCGGCGGAGCAGCACGTTCTCCCTATGGGTCGGGTCGGTTCCCCGGTACTTGTAGAGCAGCATCCCGTCGTCGCTGACCTCGTCTTCATACGGCCGAGACCCATCGGGCGCAGGTGCCGTGGTACGGATCGAGATCGGCAGCTCGAGCACCGCAGGCTTGAAGATGCCCTGCTGGGAAACAAGGTGGATCTGCCGGCCTCGGAACTCGAAACGCTGCAGCTCCCGCCAGGTGATCGGACGCTCACCGCCGCCCGTAACGACATTGACGTACTCGAATGCAGCCCTTCGTATCGCGGAGTCGTCAGTCACCTGGCTGACAATACCTATTCGAGCGCAAGCCAGGCCACCGAGCACTCGTCGCCTACCCAGCACTCAACCGTGCCGGTCGACCCGATCCTCCGTCAAGCGGCGCCCGCCAACAAACCGCTCCACCGCGAAATCGTTCGGGACCCGGCCTGCTGCGTCGAATTGCTGCTCGAATCGAAGCATCGCTTCGTCCACAGATGACACGCGGGCCACGCCGGAACCCGTTGGTGCGTTTGTGATCTCGATCCAGTCAGGACCCCAGAACCAGATGATCCAGCGCGCGACCGGCGAGGAGCCCACATCGAACCGTCCCATCGCTGCACCTGGCGCTTTGCATTTGGCAACCGAGTCGATCAAGCGACGCATCTCGGACCATCCGGCAGCGATTCGATCAGCCGCATCGAGAACAGCTCTTGCCTCAGCGTTTACGGCAAACGCGTCGCCAGCGAGGTCAAGGCGGAACACAGCCACCCCGGCCCGGTTGGCCCACTGGCGCGCTTCATCGGTGACCCCGCCGACGGTGAAGAGATATGCGTCCTTCGATTCAAGCTCGGCAGCGCCGTAGATCTGCTGGACAACGGGCCGTCCGATCCGGGAGGCACCAGCCTTCACCTGCGCCACCGCGTCGTCGGCATTCACGTCGACCCCCATGTCAGGCCCGACAACTGTCAGCCGCGCGTTCCGGTGACCGAAGTAGATCATCCAGTCTCGTGCCGCTCGCTCCGCGTCACGTGGGGTACGCACCACGCGTGGCGCCGGACGGGACAGGCTCACTGCCGAGCTGCACCGGTGGCGATGCTGAACTCGACCAAATCGCGCATCCGGCTGGACCGGAGCACGAACTCGCCGGGTCCTAGCGTCTTCAGCCGGCTGTCGAGCCAGACCTCATCAACAGGAGGGTCAACAAGATCCAGCGCCTCTACGGCCTCCCGGCGGTCACGCAGCACCGGCAGCTTCCCTGCAAGCCAGGTCTCGCATAGATCAGGAGCATCGTCGGGGAGCTCGTCGATAGCGTCGACGACGAGCACGACAGCGACGCCAAGAGCATCTGGCGCCATCAGGAATCGCCGCAGTGCAGTTGCAGCGGGGATGCTCCGTTCCTTCGGCATGAGTTCTGCTGCCTCGTCTAAGTAGACCAACATCCGCGTTGCCGGAGGCTGCTCCGCTGCGACGGACGGAGCCACTACGCCTCATTGCCGGACGGCGCTTCAACCGCTGCCAAAGCGCGTCGCATCCTCTCCCCCGCATCGAGGAACCAGGCGATGAACTCGTCGTGCTGGTCCTCGTAGGTAACGTCGGCGTCGTCTCGATAGTCGGCGATGCGGCTCGCCCGGGCGTTGGGCAGCTCTTCCCACTCCAAGGTTCGGCCGTAGACGGCTTCGAATTGCTCCCGCCGCCCGAGGAAGTGGTTGAAGATCGCGGTGTTTCGCTCCTTGTCGCCGGTGTCGATATACATCTCGCTGCGCAGCCGGGCTCCCTGGGCAAAGCTCGGGTTGAGCACCGTCCCCTTGATCGGCGACGGGAAGTCCATCCAATTCTGATGCGACGGTGTCCGTGCCCTCGACCAACCGGGATGCTCGGCGTGAAGCCGTTCCAGATACCGGGCCCAGAACTCCTGATACAGAGCTGTCTTGGTGCCGACTCGGCTCGATCGAGCCGCCGACCGCACCTGCTTTTGCCAATCATTCGGTTGGGCAACGAGACTGAACAAGGGTGCCGGTGGCGAATCCCCGATCCGCACCACCTGGATCCCGATGCCGAAGAAGCGAACGTCTTCGCGGGTCTGCTCGTTGAGCCAGTCGATGGCTTGACGGTGCTCCTCCCGGAATGACGTGGCTATCCACACGATGGTCTGCGCATCGGTTCCTGCTGCGTAGGTGAGGATCTGGCCTAGGTGGTTGTGATCGGTGCTCTCCAGCTGGTTCTCGACCATGAGCACGGCATCGTTCGTCAGGTCGTGGCCGATCAGATCGAGCGAGAAGCCGCCGACCGGATGCTCCGATTGCTCCAACTCGAGGTCGATACCCAGCACTTCGGCCAGATGGTCGGCGTGTTCGAGAAGCCACGGCGTGAAGTCCCTCGCCTCGCGCTCCCAGACATTGCGAACCTCCACACCTTCGAGTCGTCCCAACTCCACGCTGCCTCCGATCTGCTCCGCTCGCGAGCCTACCCCGATCGCGTCGTCGACCGCGGGACAGTCACGAGGAAGCCGACCGCTCGAAGCCGCCGTTATGCAAGGTCGATCACCCCGTGAACATCGATCGTCCGCCGAAGCCGTTCGCCGGGGGTCACGCGATCCTTCAGGGCGTCCTTACCAACACTCAATACTCCGGAGCGCTCCCGATCCGGCCCTAGGCGAGGATCCCAGCCGACACCGTCGATTCGTAGCCCGCGCAGCACAATGGAGACCCTGCCGCGCCTTTTTGGGCGACGACGATTTCACGCGAGTGGGGGTACGAATGCGACCCGCAGCGATGTCCTTGGCCGATACCGGCTGGGTGAGCCTGACGCCCGCCGTGTCACTGACCCCGATCGGGGGACCGTCCTTGATGCTCGGCTTCACCCGTGCCCGGTCACGCCCTGGATTCCGTGCTGCTTCCGCCCACCGGGCCCCTCTAGGTTCGCAAACGGCAACGGATGGGCGGGGTCGAACAGCCTGCTCCTCGCTTGGTCCGCTACGGACTCCCCAAACGCGGTCAACATGACCATCTCGACGAGTTCCGGGTTCTCCGTCTTTGCCCAATGCACGTATAGGCCGTCGAGAATTGACAGCATCTTTAGCGCCCACCCGCCTTTGCACGGGCGACGTGCCCCAATCGGTGTCGCGCGATTGACACCTCCCGTCGGAACGTCAGTCGATCAGAATGTGCCAACTCACCGGTGAGGTCTATCCAACGGGTCCGCTCCGTCGTTCGAATCCCACGGCGTGCGGAGAATCAGCTGGGATCAGGATCTGAGTAGCCTCGCCGGGCCCCGTTCGTGCGCCGAAACCATCAATCCCAATCACCTGTGATTCGCGACCGTTCGCGAACCTGACGACAACACTCGATGCGCTCTCGGCAGCGTCTACGAAGGTAGCGAGTCGCGCAATGTTGGCCCGCTGGGCGGTGGAATGATGTCTCGGATCCGCCACCGCGACCACCACAGACGAACCCGCAACCGACACATCGCTCACGTATGTGAACCTCTGGGGATCCCAACCAACGGCAAGCAGAACCTCTTCTGCATCCGGCACACTGGCATTCCTCGCGGTTGCGATCAAGCGCTTGGACGTATCGGCAGCGAGCGCATCCGACCAGTCCTCGACATCGGGGTACCGCTGCGGCGTCGCTGGAGACAACGATTTGAGACGCTCCTCGACCGACTCCCACGCCGGATTGGCGATCACGATGCCGGTATCGGCCCCTATCGCGTCCCCGACCATTGACGAGCTAAGGACGTCGGTGGGGGGCAGCGAGTAACCGACGAAATGCACCCGCTCAGCCGCAGCCAGAGCCTCACGGCACCGGCGCCACACCTCTCTCATGACGGGGTTGTCAAAGAACCCTGACTTCGCTGACGCGGGGGGCACGATGAACGGTTCTCGACCGGGAAGGTACCGACGCCTGCGCTCTTCATCGTGCTTCCGGAGATTCCAGCTTTGGAGCGTCGCTCCCGATGCGTCGCCGGGAGCCCAATACCAATTGACCGACCCGTGCAGCTTCAGCAGCCGAAAGGTCGGCACGAGGGGGTCTCGCATCCGATCTGGACCAGCCAGTGGTGGCACACCAGCTAGGGCGTCGTGCCACCCAATCCTCGCGCCAGCAAGGGGTTCATCAGCCTCGGGACGGTCACCCGACCCGATGAACTGGAAATCCCAGGCTCGACGCGAGTCAAGGGCCCATTCGACGAGGGTGTCGTAGTTGAACGAGGCGACCTTGGACCTTCTGTAGTGCAGCGTGCCCACCAAGCGGTAGAGCCAATCCGGGATGCCCGTGCCCTGGAGTGACTCCTGAGTCTCAAATATCTCAAGGTAGATCACCTCGATCAGGCGGGCGTACCGCTCCGCATTGGCGGCATTCTCCGCGTACGTCAGGTCCGGCTGACGCTCGGCAAGCCGCGACAGCCACATCTCGAACCACCCGTCGTCGAGAGCGGCGGGACCTTCAATGCCTGCGCGATCACTGGCTCGCCAACCAAGCTCGTCAGCGATCGGCATCGCACTTGAGATCGCCTTCGAGAACCCCGCGCCGAGGACGATCACCTCATCGACAGGCTCAGATCGCACCAAGGTTGATAGGTCCATTGCGCCATCCTTGTCGGGGAGCGGATCGTTTCGAGCCATTGTCCAGTGGGATCGACCGGATCACTCATCCACACCCTCTCGCCAGGCAACGCCCTCAAGTCGTCGCACCGAGCTAGGAGACCACCATAGCCACCAGCGAATGGTCTGCCGTTAGAGCTCGGTTCAGCATGACCTCCACCCCGACGGTTTGGTCCCATCGACCTGCCGATCGTCTCGCCGTCTCCGATGGTTCCTCGAGCGCCGCGGCATCCATCGATCCGACCACACCGCACTCGCCGTCCCAGATATGTGCCAAGCCGTTCCTGGACGCCTTGTTGACGCACGACACCTCGCCGTCCAAGCGTGAACAAACCATCTTTGCGGCAACCCAGCGGCATGGAGACGCCTCAAGTCGGCGAGAGCGGCTCCGGCGACCGGAACCGAGCCGATGTACGTGTGTGACTGGCCGCACCAGATCTTGGCTCGCATCTGGCAAACCTCGGCAGTAGGGTTATCGCCCCGCTGACTGTTGGCCGAGACAGTCGTCCGACTCCGGAGGACATTGTGGCTAGCGACAACTGTGTGAGGAGCCTCTCGGGTCAGACTCGCAGCGCGCTCGACGAGCTCGGCCGATTCATGGAATCGTCCTACTCAGACCTAGACAGCCTTGAGTTCGAACTGGGCTTCAGATTAGGGGTGGGGTCCGCTGTCAAGGCAGCAGCCCTCGAAGGGCAAGAGGAACAGCTCGCCAGTTTCATGCACCTCGCTCGCCAAATCCTCCGCGCACGCGAAACGAGCGAGCGCCGCTCTCTGCTGCCGCTGCTCGCAGTCGAGGTCCACATGGCGGGCTTTGCGCTGGAGAGAACCTAGCGGCATGGCGGTCAACAGCGACATCGAAACTGCCACTCGGGGTGTAACTCTCCAGGCAACCAAGGTCGGTGAGGTGCTGGGCCACGACTTGTCGCAGGCGGGCCTGTCAGCTGCTGCCGGCGAGATTAGGAAACTCGGAGAAGAGTTAAGAAGGGTACGACAGCTGGTGCGGCGTGACCTCACGGTACCTATCAAACCGACCACCCTTGACACCCTGCGGAGCATGGTCTACTCCCTATCCGATGCGATTACCGACGGCCTACTCGACCCGACCACTCCCGTCGGAGAGCTTGTCAACCCAGCTAGCGGCTTCGGAATCGATGCGCCGTTCTCAGCTTTTGACGCTGTTGGTGACGAAGCGGCGAGCATCGCCGATGAGATCAGTGTCATCCGTCCTGTGGCCGAGCACTACTTTCACAGGGAAGTTGCGAGGCTCCGCAAGGAACGCACGACAGATGTTGCGGCGGTGGAGGCGATGACGCTGACGGGCCCGCAGCAAGACGTGAAGGATCGGATCATCGGCTTTATCGATCGAATCGCCGATGAGCTCAATGGTTCGATCTCCGCTTTTGAGCGTCAAGAGCCCTGACCCGGGTGTCATTGTCGTTGTCGCGCGAAGCGTCCCGAAGTAGCGCCAACCGAAAGTCGTCAGACGCGGCAGACCTAATCCCAAGCCATTGATCGAGCGCACCAACCAGCATCCTCTTGATCGGCGCCGACCACGCGTTATTCCATGTCTGCAGTGGGCGGGGCCAAACCCACAGTCCTGGTCCGATATCCAGCCTGTCGACGTTTTGTAGCAAGAGCTGGGTCGCTAGTCGCTGCGTTTCATCGTCGGATTCTGCAAAGGCCCGCTCCACAACGTCATCGACGGCTGTCGAGCTGACCCCACCGTCGGGCCAGAGGTCAATAAGAAGGGTCAGCGCGAGCCTGATCTGTCCGAGGGCTCCGAGCGCGAGGATTGCTCCCGACGCGCTCGTCTTGCTGCTTCCGCCGGAAGTAGAGTCGCCCTCGGGCCTACCTTTTTCGTCAAGCATCGCTACGGCTCTCATCACGGTCTCGATTTCGTGGAGCCTCAGGGCCTCGCGTTCACGCGCTTCCGCGTCGAGTGCGAGCTGATGATTCCGATTGTCAATTGATTGCTTCACCAAGGCGGCTACGAGTGCGGCCGCGGCCGTAATCGACACCCCAATCACCCCCAGGCCGGCCACCAGACCAGCGGGAGGAGAGACCCCGGCACCTTGGGCCGTTGACGATGCGCCCGACGAATCGAACATCCCGATTCTCCATAGGACCAACGCCACTAGACCTGGAAGGACGATGAGAGGGCTCGCAATGATCATTGTTCTCGCGATGCCCGCGCCCGCTCCTGTCGTCTCTCGGGTTGGACTTGTCGAGCCAGATCTCGCTGCAGCCACGGTTGGAGAATACATGGCAATGGCAGCAGCCCAGACTGTGGTCGGTGGTTTCAAGCTCAGAACCCTTCCATGTAGCGGCTCGATTTGGTATCCAGTCAACGTCGTGACCAGTTGTATCGAAATCACAGTCGTCGGGGCCCGGGGCGGACATGGAGCAACAACAGTTGCTGGGGCCATCGGTATGACTCTCGATGCGCCGCTTGTCTCTCGCGACATTGGCTCGCTTCGCTGGCTATGGCCAGGCACCAGCGCGCGCATCGCGTCGGAGGATCAAGTTCAGGTGATCGACTCTGGCGCATTCGACGCCCGAAGCGCCATGGCGCCCGCCGTGCTGGTTGTCCGCGGTCCCAGCTCTTTGGCTATCAAGACAGTCTCCTCTTGCCACCAGAGGTTCAACCATGTCGTCCTCATTCGGGAGCCAAACCGTCCTCTACGACGAGTGGATGTAGAAACGGCTTTGAGAACGCAGGTTGTCGCGGAGATTCCATATTCCCCACGAATCGCCCGGATTGCAGATGCGGGCCTTCTCACCGACCAGTTCGAGAGGCTGAATGAATTCGACGACCTCCGCGATTGGACATTGAGGACCTGGTCAGATACAACTATGCAGCGGCCTTGGTGAACTGGTCGATCAGCTCGAAGATGCGCTCTACATCCGCCGAGCCGAATAGATCGTCTGGACCCTGTGGGGCGACCGAAGTGAACGGCGACTCGTAGACCCGGCCCGGCTCGACAGCGCCGTATTCCGTTAGGAAGTTGATGATCAGGTTGATGAACTGGATCTGGTTCTTGCTGTAGCGAGTCTCGTCGAGGAAGTCGGCGAAGGCGGCCTTGGCGGCTGCTCGGTCAAGGCCTACAAGCGATCGGATGAAGAGCCCGAAGCTCCCCGACTTCTCGCCGGCGGCTGCGAAAGTATCCAGATCACCGATGCCCGCAGCCGTCAGAATTCGCTGCAACTCGGCGATGTCGTTGTCGTTGAGCGGCTGCCCGTTGCGCACCTTCACGACGGCAGGCTCGTCGAGGTGCTCCTTCAGGTAGTGCTTGGCCTTCTTGCGGAACTGGGCGAACTCGTGACTCTCTGTCGCTCCACCGACTCCGGGCAGCTCGACCGCAGACCCCTCCCCAATGATGTCCTCGAAGTCCGAGTACACAACCCCCTTCTTCGCCTTCTCGATCAGCGGCACCAGCGATCGCAGCTTGCGGCGCACCTCTTCGAGCATCGGATAGCTCACGTCGATCCACCACTCGTCGGCCTGCACGTCCTGAATCAACGCCAGCTGCTCGGCCACCTTCGGAATCGACGTCCCCAGGTCCTCCAGCGCACCGGCGATCTGGATGATCTTGCGACGCTGCCGCTCGAACGGCTCGCCCAGCAGCACGCCGAGCTGGGCATTGAGCAGCAACACGTCGAACCGCTTGGCGTCTTCGTGTTCCGGGTCGAGCTGATCCGGCAATGTGGCGAGACGGTCAGCCATCTTCGCTAGATCACCGATCGTCACCGACTCCCACGCTTCCGTCTCCCGGAACTTCTCCACCAGCTCCAGGTGCGGCCGTACCAAGAAGTTGTCCGGGTTCATCGACGCAATCGTCTCCCGCAACACCCCCGCAACCTCTGCCCGCTCATCACCCAGGTCAAGGATGGCGTCGAGCTGCTGCACCAGCTCCAGCCGTGCTTTGAAGATCAGCTCACTCAGCCCGGCACTACCGGACGGATCTGCGGGCAGCAGCGGCTGACTGAAGTATTCGAGGTTCTGGCAGAAGTCGAACACGTTGAAGTCCGTCTTGTCATCACCAGGCCCGAACAGGTCGGCGCACAGCCGGGTCCCACGACCGAGCATCTGCCAGAACTTCGTTTTCGACCGTACCAGCTTGAAGAACACCAGGTTCACAACCTCGGGCACGTCGATGCCGGTGTCGAGCATGTCGACGGAGATGGCGATGTGCGGCGACTTCTCCTTGTTCGAGAAGTCGTCGATAAGGCTCTGGGCGTACTTGGTGCTGTGGGTGATCACCCGGGCGAAGCTGCCGTTGTCGAGCGCCGGGTAGTTGGCGATGAACCGCTCGTAAACGAAGTCGGCGTGTTTCTGGTTCTTGGCGAAGAGGATGGTCTTCCCCAGCCGGTCACCGCCGGCCACCTTGATGCCGTTGGTCATCAGGTGTTCGAGCACCTTGTCGACGGTGTCGGCGTTGAACAACCACTTGTTGATCTGGGCGGCATTGACCTCCTCGGGCGGGGCGACCGGTTGGCCCTCATCGTCTTCACCCCACTCCATCTCGTCCCACTCGTCCTTTTCGTCCTCGGAAAGGTCGTCGTACTTGATGCCTTCCCGCACGAACTGCAGCGGCACCGACACACTGCGGGGCGGAACCAGGAAACCGTCCTCGACCGCCTCATCCAGCGAGTACACATCGGTAGGAACTCCGGTCTCCAGATCGAATAGGTCGTAGGTGTTCTTGTCGACCTCGTCCTTCGGTGTGGCGGTGAGGCCGACGAGCAGCGAGTCGAAGTACTCGAAGATGCCCCGGTATTTGCGATACACCGAGCGGTGCGCCTCGTCGATCACCACCAGGTCGAAGTGCCCGACCCCGAACCGACGGGTCCTGTCGGCCCGGTATTCGTCGATCTTTCCGACCATCGTCTGATAGGTCGACACGTAAACCCGCCCGTCCTTGTTGCCTTCGCTGACGAGGTTGACTGGGGCCGAGTCGGGCAAGTGGGTCTTGAAGGCGTTGACGGCCTGGTTCACCAGCGCGGTGCGGTCGGCCAGGAACAGCACCCGCTTCGCCCAATTGGCCCGCATCAACAGATCGGCGAGAGCGATCACGGTGCGCGTCTTGCCGGCTCCCGTGGCCATCACGAGTAGGGCTTTGCGCTGTTTGTCGTCTTCGATGTGTTCGGCGATGGCCCGGATCGCCCGCTTCTGGTAGTAGCGCTCAACGATCTGATCGTCGATGTCAACATCCGCCAGTGAGACCTTCGAGCCCCGCCGCTGGATCAGCAACGCCAGCTCGTCCTTGGTGTAGAAACCCTGCACCCGCCGCGGTGGATACTGGGTATCGTCCCAGATCCAATGCTCGTACCCGTTGGAGTAGAAGATGATCGGACGGCGCCCGGTCTCGGCCTCCAGGCAATCGGCGTACAGCTTTGCCTGCTGCTGCCCGGTGGTCGGGCTGACCGTGGTCTTCTTCGCCTCGACCAACGCAAGCGGCAGGCCGTCGCCACCCCAGATGACATAGTCGACGTACCCAACGCCGGACTCCGACGGCATGCCGTGCACTTCGTATTCGAGGTCGCGGTGCATCTGGAGATTCGAGTTCCCCGCTTCGGCCAACAGTCGGTCGATCTTGTAGCGGCGGGTCTCAGCTTCCGACCAGTCGAGTTCTTCGGCGGGAATGGCTGCGGCCGCCGCCTTCGCCGCAGCGACCTCCGCTTGCAGCTGGGCGCGCTCTGCTTCGAGCTGTTCGATGGTGCGGGTCGCCTCCGCCAGCCGACGACGGGCCAGCTCGGTCTCCTCGGCCTCCTGTTCGAGCCGTGCTTCGAGCTCCTGCCGCCCCTGGAGCGACGCGGTTTCGGCCGCTCCGGCGTCAGCGAGGAGTTGGGGATCAAACCGCAGCGTGAGATCGGGCTTGGCCGTCCGGCCATATGTGTAGGCGAACCACAGACAGAACTGGAACAGGCCGGAGACAACCTCGACCGCCTCAAGATTCGTCGGTGCCTTCGACTCGTGGACCGCACGATTGCCGGCTCGTTGGATCTTCTTGGCGACGTTGAAGACCCGACCGTCGGCCAGGGCCTTGAATGCCGGTTCATTGAGGTAGGCGTTGAGTTTGTCCTCGTACGGCTGGGGAAGCTGACGATCGTTGGCGTACATCCACCTGACTGCAGATTCCAGAGCCCGGCGTGCGTGGATAACCGCGGTGCCGGGATCGGAGAGTGCGTAGCGCTCAGCCCGCTCGGCGGCAGCGAACTCATCCTCGAACTCGCTGCGCAGAAACGTGAACTGAGAGTCGTTCACAGCTCACCCCGGAATGCTCGCTGCTGAAGCGAAGCAAAGAGCCTGTCGAGTTCTTGAGCTGATCGAACGGCCGAATCCCTTGCAGGAGCCAACCCCGCAATCGCCTGTACAAATGTGTCCTGCTCGGAAGCAGTAGGCACGAGCAGCTCCACCGCCATCAAAGCTGACTTGCTCACCATGCCCTTCATGGAGTTCGTGGACGCCCGGCGCACGAGTCGTTGCCCTGCTTTCAGCTGGTGGAAAAGAAACTCCGGCCGGAGCGCGTCGCCCGGGATCACGGCATTGATCTGCTGATTGAAGGCAGCTTGCCGATCCAGGAGGCCCACCCGACCGATACTCTTTGGGCTTCCAGCGATACAAACGAGAAGGCTTGCGCCGACGGGCGCCACGCGCCCCTTGGCTCGGCCAATCGCCGACAGGCACTCTGCCGCTTCGGTGATGACCCCGGATTCTTCGATGTTATCCGACTTAAGCCATTCGAGATCACTCCCATAGTTCTGCGCTTCAGCACGGGAAGGTGTGTTGCCCGTGACGACTTCTGCGATGCTCCCAATCGTCTTTCTCGGGTGCGCGTCCGACAAGATTGGGTCCCCGAACATGTCGATGAAGATGGCTTCGGTGAGGGTGTCGAGCTTGGCGAGGGCCTCGCGGCGTTTGGCTCTGAGCGCCTCGGCCGCATCCAACACCGCCGCAATCCGCCGCTGCTCCTCAATCGGCGGGAGAGGGAAGTCCATGCTGCGGCAGCGATCAAGGTTCAGGTTGGAAATGTTCGTTGTCTTCCGACCGAAGCTGCGCAGGAGTTGCTGGGTTCTGCCATAGCTGAACCAGCGGTAGAGATAGCGACGGTCAACTTCATCGGTCTTCGGCCTCAATGCCGTAACGAAGCCACCGAAGCTTGCCTTCCAAGGGAGTTCAGGGATCCAGCTGCACTTCCCCACCAGATTCCAACTGTTCGCACTCGAAATGAGAACATCACCCGCCTGCAAGTACTGGTTGTCGCGTTTGACGAATGCCGAGGACACCGCGAGAAGGTCATCGAGGTCAACTTCCCTCTGCACGTTCTTTGTGCGCAGACAGACAACTGAGCCTGGCTCGCCAGGCTCGACGACGTCGGCAGGTTTGAACGTGATCCCACGAACGAACTCTGCAACCTTGCCGAGCGGCACCGTCGAAACAGTCATCCGAGCATTGTCCGGAGGTTGTCGATGCCCTTCTGGATCTCCTCCTCGAGCGCACTCAGTTCGTCAAGAATCTCGGCGGGCGCCGGGTACTCGATCTCGTCGTACACGATCTCTTTGTATCGGTTGATGCTGAGGTCGTAGTCATTGTCAGCGATGTACGCCTTCGGAATGCAGAACGACTGCTCGGTGCGAGCCCGATCCAACTCCGAACGCTCCCGCTTGGCCCAACGGGCGAGAGCGTCGGGCAGGTTGTTCTTGGCGTGCTCCTCATCGGTCAGCCCCTCGGCTGGCACGGCACCCAGCTTGGCGTCAGGAAGCAGCGGAGTTCGTTTGTCGTCAAGGCTGAACCCATCGGCTTGAAGGTTGTAGAACCAGACGTGGTCGGTGCCGCCGGAGTTGGTTTTGGTGAACAGCAGGATGGCGGTGGACACACCGGCGTAGGGCTTGAAGACACCGGAGGGCAGCGACACGATGCCGTCGAGCTTCTGGTCCTCCACCAGGATGCGCCGCAGCTCTTTGTGGGCCTTGGTCGAACCGAACAGCACACCGTCGGGAACAATCACGGCGGCGCGACCGCCCGGCTTGAGGAGTCGCAGGAAGAGGGCGAGGAAGAGCAGCTCGGTCTTCTTGGTCCTCACGACCTGGAGCAGGTCCTTGGCGACGCCCTCGTAGTCGAGGGATCCGGCAAAGGGCGGATTGGCGAGGACCAAGCTAAATGCCTCGACATCGCCGGCATGGTCCTCGGCAAGGGAATCTCTGTACTCGATCGCCGGGTTCTGGATGCCATGGAGCTGCATGTTCATCGACCCGATACGCAGCATCGTGTTGTCGAAGTCGTATCCGTGGAACATCCCGTTGTGGAAATGCTGGGCCAGTTTGGGGTCGGTTAGCGCGTTCGGGTGGTTGTCGCCTAGGTACTCGCCAGCGGCGACAAGGAACCCACAGGTGCCGCATGCCGGGTCGCAAATGAGGTCTTGAGGAGTCGGCGCCATCATCTCGACCATCAACCGGATGATGTGGCGGGGGGTGCGGAACTGACCGTTCTGACCAGCGGTGGCGATCTTGGCGAGCATGTACTCGTAGACGTCGCCCTTGGTGTCCCGGTCCTGCATCGGGATGGCGTCGAGTCCATCGACCGCCTTCTTCAGGAGCGCCGGTGTCGGGATGGTGAGGCGGGCGCCCGCCATGTGCTTGCCATGGGAGTTCTCGGCGGCGCGGGCCTGGAGGAATGGGAAGACGTACCGGCTCACGAGGTCATACATGTCCTGCGGGCTGCCGAGGTTCTTGAAGTGTGACCAGCGCAGGTCGGAGTACGGCCGCCCCTCCTTGAGGCCCTCGGGTAGGAACTCCTCGCCGTCGGGGAAGATCGGGTCCTCGATGGGCTCGCCCGTCCGGTTTGCCTTGTTCTCCTTGAGCGTCTGCTGCTCGTCGAGGCCTTTGATGAAGAGCAGGTATGTGAGCTGCTCGATCACCTCGAGCGGATTGGAGATGCCACCCGACCAGAAGTCATTCCAGACGGCATCGATCTTGCTTCTGAGTTCCCCTGTGATCATTCCTCGGATCCTTCGGCCGCCGTGGGCGCTTCAACAAGGTCTTTTCGTAGATCGTTCAGCAGCTTGCCGTTGCGATCGACCCGCCAGGCGTACCAGCCGTCGTACGAAGGAACCCCCGCCGCGTCCATCGCCGCACGCGATGGGGACGTCACCCAGCTCCCGTCCGGGAGCTCGATCCCTCCGTGCTCATTCACGGTCGCTCTATAGGTCTCGCCAAGTTTCGGGCGCACCCATGTCAGTTCGTCACCAACCTGCAGAAGCTCCGCATCCAATAGATCGGCGAGCCTGACCCGACGACCAGCGATCTTGGTGTGATCGATCCCGGCGGCTTCCTCGCTCGAATCAAGTTCGGGCTCGTGGTCTCCCCCGACGTCGAGAAACCGGCGCCCAGCGGCATCCTCGTAGATCGAGACTCTGATCAACCCGATCGGCAGCTTGCCCTGGGTCAGAAACTCGAAAGCCGAGAAGGTGCGATCGTGAAAGTCGTGCGCGACGAGTATGAGCCGCGGGTTTGGATCGATGATCACCGGAGCGTCGGACTCGGTGAAGTCCTGCCAGTCGGTGAAGAACTGATCAGGGCCTCGGTAGTACAGACCCGCAAGCTCATCGAGAGACGTCGTTTTTGCCCATCCTGCATACTCAAGGCATTGAGCCAGCTGACCACGATCGACGTCACGCTTGACCTCTATGACAACGACCCGGGCTGAGTCATCAAGCGCCACAATGTCTGGGCGGCCACCACCCTTGATCGGAGCCTGTCGACGGATCCGGAAGAACGACTCGCCGGTGAAGTCATCGAGGTTGTCCCACAGGAGGTCCTCGATCTCCCTCTCGTAGAGCTCGGCGCCACCTCGGAGACGACGAAAACCGACGAGTTCCTTGTCCTTCACTTCATAGAGCGGCACGCACACCCCCGTTGTTGCGTTGCGTTCCCGTAGACCCGCACAGTGAACTGTCCACAATCGTACCGACTCTTGCCTTGGCCTATCGGTTAGCCGCTAGCGACCGCTCGAAGCAAACAGGCACCAGGCCCGCGGAACATCTAGTGTTCGAAGTCGAGTTGCTAACGTTCTATCCAGTCGAGGGGGCCGATATCGACCGCGATCACGGTGCAGAACGCTGGTATTCAATGATGACCAGCGCAGGCATACCCCACTCGCGGGCAGCAGAACGATACTCGATTGCCTATGTCTCGGCGATCATGGCAGAGGCGCGATGCCACGTTATGGAACCCAATGTGGACATCGATGGATGGGACGCTTTTGTGAGTCGACCCGGGGTGCACAAAGCGAGTCATTCGCCAACAATCCTGCTCCAGGTGAAGGCACGTACGATCAACGGCAGTCCGCCATCCAGCTTCGCCCTCGACCTCGAGACCTACCGCAAGCTGTCGGCTTCAAACCGCCAGTTGCCTGCCTACCTAGCCGTTGTGTGGCTGACCCAGCAGCCATGGATAGCCACCGACGACGACAGTATTTGTCTGCGTCGATCTGCATACTGGGGACCGGTGGCAGCAGGTGCGGCCGCGAGCGGAGCGACTGCGACGGTTGAGCTGCCCAACCGCCTTGACGCTGCTTCGGTGATTGAAACGATGGAATCCGTGACCGTATGAGCAACTCGACACAGCAGACGCAGATCGGGAGACAGCTAGGCAGATGGCTGTCGAACTCCGGCTGGCGCATCGTGAGCGACGCTCACGAGATGATGACACTTCGAGAAGATAGCTCAGGGCAAGAGGTCTTGCTTTCGCTCAGCGACAGCGCCATCGATGCAGAGGCGATTAACAACGCAGCGATCCACACACTGCGCCGACTCCGGAACATGAGCTCCGCGCAGCTCCTGAGCATATCGAGCGCTCTGAGCGAAGCCTCCATCATCGTGACCGGATTGCTCGACAGAGCGCCACTATTGGAATCAAACCGGATAACGCAGGCGGTCGAGGACACAGTATTGGCGGCCGCTTGGTCGGAGAGAGTTGGTCCGCGCGCCTCGCTCAGAGGTCCTCGACCCCCAGAGGTCAACGAGCTTCTCCGGACGATCACAGTTGGCCATACGCTTCCCGGGTCGTACATCATCCCGATCACCCTTGGTGAACCAACAGAACAACAGGCATCGGCCAGTGCGAAGGAACAGCCAATGCCGATAGCGACTGAGACCTTGGCGGCGAGGACACTGAGACGGATGGTGCGTGCGGCTAGCGCCGCCGTAGCTGCATCCCTGGAAAGAAGAGCGGGCGCTGAAATCTCAGTGTTCAGTAACACTGTCGGCGAGGGGGTGACGTCTAACTTCTGCTCAGCCCTTTCCCGCGCAGGCATCGCCGCTCGAGGCAACTGGCGACTCGAGGTGAATCTGCCTCAGACAGACCTCCAGTTTCCTGAGGAGATCATGGCCGGCGCCATCGCCCAGGAACTCGACGAGGGAAGCAAGTATCTGCTCCAAACCGACGACAACAAACTCGTGGAGATCGTCGGCCCCGTCGAACACCTCGATCGGCCCGACGACGAACTCGCCGGTACGATCGGAATCCGGTTCGATAATCGCCTCTACTACGTCGATCTCTCACAAGACAAGTACGAGAGAGCAGTGGAAGCGCACAAGAACAAGCAGATACTGGCGGTGGCCGGAAGGGCCAGACGTTATGGCCGTCGCACGCATATAGAGGACGTCCGATACGTTCGAACGCTAAGCCAATCGCTCGGTATCTGAATAGAGGCAACGCACAACCTCCCTTTGCGATCGATCCCCGCGACCTCGCAATGCCAGCTATGTGAATATCGTTTGGCGAAGTACGTGACATACCCTTCCGTGATCTCCACGCTCCCATTCCCTCATGATTAGGTGACTTCGCGCCCGCACCGCTGCCACCGGCGACAGCCCGGCAGAGAGGAACTCAATCGTTGGCTTAGAATGGTTCCTCAGTAGTCGTAGGGATCGGCTCGTCCGACGACACTAGGTCCATACAGCGCCGCCGCTCGGGTAATGATGTTGGCAATCCGTCGAACGCTCGGCACTCGAAGATCGATGGAGTCGCCAGTCGTTAGTCCTAGCGTGCTAAGCGACAGCAGATCCGTGCGCGATAAACCATGCGGGGGCGGCAACACCACGCGTCTAGATGCCGTCAGCAGCTGAGACCGCCGCCGAAGCGCAAGCCAAAGCTGACTCGCTAGCCAGCTATCCAGCGCCTTGAGGTCGTCGGTATCATCAATCAATGGATACGCCGACATTACGCCTCTGAATCGCCGCAGAGGCGTGTCACCTCGCTGGTACCGTCGCACAGCTTTTTCAGAAAGGTCACCGTATAGATACCGGCGGATGCGCCACAACAGTGAGACGTAGTCCCTATCGACGTTTGGCGACAATCGAGACCAATCCTGCGTTCCATGGAGCGGTTCGTGGATGAGGGTCCAGTAAATCAAGCTGGTCAGGCGCTGCTTGATCCGCGCAATCCCAGAGGGCTTGATGCCCGCTTTGTCGAGCTTCAACTCGTATCCAAGATATTCGACACGATCCGTCGATGCCATCTCCGTGTGAGACCCCTCCGGAGCAAGGATGCGGATACCAGGGGACTTCTCGAGATTCACGTCGACGCCAATCGATTCGGCCTGGGAGTGGAGGTGATCGACGGCTTCACAAATGCGCGAGTAGTCGGTTGACCACAGCAGAGTGTCGTCGGCGTAGCGCACGAAGCCAACGCCAGCGCCCTCTAGGGCACGATCCATCTCCCAAGCCGCAACGTTGGCCAGGAGCAACGAGATCGAGGTTCCCTGGGGTATTCCACGCTCTCGTCGTGGTCCGCCTTCCCCCACGTAAGCAGCGGGCTCGCAGGCCGCCACGCTAAGGAATCCTTCGATAGCCGACATCTCGACGGACGTCAGCAGGAAATGATCGTGAAGAATCTTCCGAACATGGTCGTGGTCGATGTTGTCGAAGTAGGACCGAAAGTCATACTCGGCAATGAATAGCCGCGTGCGATCGCGGAACTCTGACTTGACGTATTGTATGGCATCCTGCGCAGAAACATCCTTCCGATACGCATATGCACGCGCGCTGAGAAGAGGTAGGTTCTTCTTTAGAATGCCTTCGAAGAGCATCTTTGATACTGCTCCATCAGCGACTTGATATACAGAAATGAGACGCGAGCCGCCTCGTGGCTTCGCGACCTCGAACCACAACGGGCTGCGTGGCCGATACTGCCTCGAACTCAACGCAGATCGGATGCTGTGACCAATCCTCTGGGCACGTGCTCGAACAAGGTAGGGGTTGAATCCGTCGTCGATCGACCATCGCCCGGGCCTGCTAAGTACGAGCTGGACTGGCGCCGCTGTCGATCTATTGATGCGCCGGACGTTCTCCTCCGCAATGAGTCGACCGCGCGTTTCGTGACGAACGATCTGCCTCTTCGCCTCACGCCGGATCTCATCGGCAATTCGCATAGTCACCACCCAGCTCGTTAACGGCCACCACACCGGGGGCTAGCCCCGGGTAGCGACCGAGCATCCAGAGATTCCGGAAGGGAAAAATCGCCATCACGGCAGGCTTCAGGCTTGAATCACCTGATGCCCCAAAGACTTCGCCGGGTGATCATCCCTGCACGAAGCCGCAGGTCTCCGGTTGCCTACCCTCCTTGAGGGCTACTACGAGGATAGATGTCTCAGCTTAGGGTGTCAGCCTCACCGCGTATTCGCGGACGTTTCCAACTATCCGCAGCTAACCAAGGAGACGACAAGACGCTTCGGCGGGACACCCGATTCCTGCTCCCTCACCCTCTACATACTCACCAGCCGTAAACCACGGCGGGAATGCCGGGCTTCGCCAGATTGCCGTTCCTCACGACCAGCTCGCCGGTCCCCCCAAATGGTGACCCGGCCCTCGATGACACCCTCCCCAGGCGGGTACGAATCCGCATTCGCGCCCGGCGGCACGGCCAGCAGACCCGCTACCAACACCATCAGAATCAGCGCCGCCCGCCGACGCACCCGTCCACCTCCTGAGCCGTCCCGACCCGAGGCAACGGCGATAGCCAGTGACATGCTGTAGAAATCGCCGTGAACCAACGGCGGTCATTGACGGATCCCGTACGATCGGGCTTGCCGTCGCACAGTCGACTGAGGCGCTGGAGCCATGAGGCCAGGTTCTGCTCGCCGGCACCCGCACGCCTCGCCCCAGAGCATCCCACATATCACGCCGCCCTGACGCGCGTCTCATAGCCATCGCATGCCGTCGGTGTACGCAGACATCGAAGGTAGACACTTGTGGCGCTGACAGGTCTATCCGATCTCTACGGTAGTTTCCAGGGGCCACAAACGCGTCATACGACAGAATCTGTCACCGCCGATGCAGTCGGGATTCGGGAAGGTAGTGCTGTCTTGGATATCAAAGCTCCGGCATGGGCGCCTGAGTTGGAACTCCCGGGAGAAATGGAGACCGACAGCGGCCTACGAGCACTCGAGTTCGTCTCGTCGGCGCTCGAAGCCGTTGCCACGGGACATCCTCTCCCTGGGTCCTATACCGAACCGATACGAGAGGAGTTGCGGGCCATCCTCGATGCGGCTGCCGGATACGACAGCCTCGAGTGGACGTTGGAGCACCACGGTGGGAAGAAGACCGCGTCCCTGCGCCCCGCCGGAGTCATCGTTCCACCGCTTCTTCCAGAGACGGTCGATCTGCCGGAGCGGGGAACGGTCGAGGGAGAGCTCTACGCGCTGAACTCCAGGACCGGCACGTACACTCTCGAGGACATCACCGGACACGCTATCAATTGCCGTGTGGAGCCCGGCGGCCCCATCGCTGCTCGGCTTGATCGCCTCGTACGAAGCACGGTCGCTCTCAGCGGCGAGATCACGCGTGACCTCGGAGGCAGAATTACCGGGTTGCGTGTCGAACAGGTGGCGACCACAGACCTACCGGAAGAAGGCTCGTTCTGGAGCTTCAATGCTCATCGGGTACTGAGTGCGACGCCCCCGATCGAGTCGGTAGGTGACATGGCGATTAGCGATCTCACTGGCTCAGAAGCAACCGCATTTCGAAGGGCCCTAGGGTTCGAATGAAGCCGCCTGCGGTTGTCGTTGGTACGAACATCTTCTCGGCGGTGCTGTCCAGAGCTGACATTGCTCGGCAATACGACAAACACCTTTCGGGTCGTCGAGTGGTCATTTCTTTCCAGACGGTCGATTGCGGCAACAGCTTCTTTGCAGGACTTGCCGCTCGTCACGCACGACCGAGTATTCGCGGGCGCACCGGGCATCACAGTGATCACCGAAACTTCCACCCTTGGACCCGTGTAGCCAAAGAGCCGACACAGCGAGGGCTCGCTATCGCTGATCTTGCGCGCCAGACCGCCTATCGCTGCCCGCAGAAATAGCACGCCGAAATAGTCACCGCCTCCCCCCTATAGCCGACCGCACCGGGGTATGTTCGAACGTACTGGGTCAGAAGGGGATGACCAATGAAGGGGAGGACGATCACCATGCGCCGCCACACCGTTTCGTTGCTATCCGCCGTCGCTCTACTAGCCGGGATGGTCACCGCCATCTCACCGGCTGCGGTGGCGGATCACACCGCCGATCCGTTGACGGTCACCGTCGCCGGCAGCCTCCAGGACGAACTGGGCTGCCCCGGTGACTGGCAACCCGATTGCGCCGACACCCACCTCGGCTACGACGCCGACGACGACGTCTGGCAAGGCACATTCACGGTCCCCGCCGCTGACTACGAATACAAAGCGGCGCTCAACGACTCGTGGGACGAGAACTACGGGACGGGCGGCATCCAAGACGGGCCCAACATCCCGCTCAGCCTCGGCGCCGGCACCGACGTCAAGTTCTACTACGACCACCAAACCCACTGGGTCACCGACAACGTCAACTCCACCATCGCCACGGTCGCCGGTGACTTCCAGGCCGCCATCGGCTGCCCCGGCGACTGGCAACCAGACTGCCTCCAGTCCTGGATGCAGGACCCCGACGGTGACGGCGTCTACGAGTTCGCCACCGACGCCATCCCCGCCGGCGACTACGAATTCAAGGTCGCCCTAGACGAAGCTTGGGACACCTCATACCCGCCATCGAACGTCGCCTTCACGGCGCCCGGGGCCACCACAGTCACCTTCACCTACAACACCGCAACCAACGAGGTGACGGTCGACGCCGGTGGCGGCTCGTCCGAACCCGGTGACGACCTGCTGGTTCGGGCCCCGGTCCGGGTAGCCGCTCAGGACAACATCTTCTACTTCCTCATGCCGGACCGCTTCGACAACGGAGATCCCGGCAACGACACCGCAGGCGACGCCTCGGGCGATCCGCTGGTCAACGGCTACGACCCCACCCACAAAGGCTTCTATCACGGTGGCGACCTCGCCGGTCTCGAAGCCCGCCTGCCCTATCTCGACGGCCTCGGTGTCAACGCCATCTGGCTCACCCCACAGTTCACCAACCGCTGGGTACAGGGCGACGGCACCCCCGGCGGCACCAGCGCCGGATATCACGGCTACTGGCAGATCGACTACTCGTCGATCGACCCCCACTTCGGCACCAACGACGAAATGGTCGGCTTTGTCGACGCTGCCCACGCCCTCGGCATCGACGTGTACTTCGACATCGTCGCCAACCACACCGGGGACGTCATCACCTACGAGGAAGGGGACAACCCGGCATACATCTCGAAGACCGACTCCCCCTACCTCGACGCCAGCGGCGTCCCATTCGACGACGCCGACTACGCCGGCACGGGCACCTTCCCGCCACTCGACCCCGATGTCAGCTTCCCGTACACGCCCACCTTCAACACGACGGCCGATGAGACGGTCAAGTCACCGGCGTTCCTCAACGACCCGGTCAACTACCACAACCGTGGCAACAGCACCTTCAGCGGCGAGAACAGCCTCTACGGCGACTTCTTCGGCCTGGACGATCTGTTCACCGAGGCGCCCGAGGTCCAAGACGGTCTGATCCAGGTCTTCAAGGACATGGTCACCGACTACGACATCGACGGGTTCCGCATCGACACCGTCAAACACGTCAACGACGAGTTCTGGCACGCATTCGGGCCCGAGCTGGAGACGCACGCCGCATCGCTGGGCAAGAGCGACTTCTTCATGTTCGGCGAGGTCTTCGACTTCGACGTCCAATTCCTCAGCCGCTTCTCCACCGAGTTGCCGCTCGACGCCACTCTCGACTTCGCCTTCCAGGGAACCGCCCGTGCTTTCGCCGGGCAAGGCGCCGCCACCGACAACCTCGCCGGCTTCTACGCAGCCGACGACTACTACACCGACATCGACAGCAACGCCTATTCCCTGCCGCTGTTCCTGGGCAACCACGACATCGGCCGCATCGGGCTGTTCCTCAACCAGGACAACCCGGGTGTGCCCGACTCCGAGTTGCTCGCCCGCGACCAGCTCGCCCATGCGCTGATGTACTTCGGCCGTGGCATGCCCGTCATCTACTACGGCGACGAGCAGGGCTTCACCGGTGACGGCGGCGACCAGGACGCCCGCCAGGACATGATGCCCAGCCTGGTCGGGTCGTACAACGACGACGACCTCATCGGGACGAGCGACGACACCTCCACCAGCAACTTCGACGAAACCCATCCGCTGTATGCAACCCTCGCCGACTTCGCCGCGCTGGTCGACGCCCATCCCGCACTGAGCCGGGGTGCCCAGCTGCACCGCTACTCCGAGGCGATCGCCGGGATCTATGCGTTCAGCCGTATCGAGCGGACCGAACGTGTCGAGTATGTGGTCGCACTCAACAACAGTCTGGCTGCAGACTCGGCAACCTTCCGCACCGACTCGCCCGACACCAGCTTCACCGAGCTCTGGCCCGGTGGCGGCCCCGCCATCACATCCGACGGCGCAGGAAACCTGACCGTCGACGTGCCGGCACTCGAGTTCAGGCTGTACCGGGCCGACACCAACATCGCCACCCCGACGGCGGCTCCGATCGTGACGATCCCGACGCCCCAAGCCGGTGCCGAGGTGCTCGACCGCATCGAGATCGGAGCGGATCTGTCGGCACCCGACTACGCCGAGGTCACGTTCGCCGTCTCCGTCGACGGCGGCGAGTACGAGCCCATCGGCACCGACGACAACGCTCCGTACCGCATCTTCTACGACGTCTCCCAGCACTCCCCGGGCACTGCGCTCGAGTTCAAAGCGATCGCCGACAACCAGTCCGGGAACATCTCGTCGGCAAAGGTCGCAGTGACGGTGGGAGCCGAGGAGCCGCCGGTGGTGGGCGGCTTCGACTATGCCGTCATCCACTACAACCGTCCCCTGGGTGACTACGGCGATCACACCACAGGCGACTTCAACGACTTCTGGGGTCTGCATCTGTGGGGCGATGCCATCGACCCGGGCGAGGTCACCGACTGGACCGATCCCAAGCCGTTCGAAGGCGAGGACGAGTTCGGCAGGTTTGCCTGGATCCGCCGGGGCGGCACCGACAGCCAGGTGAATTTCATCATCCACCAGGGTGACACCAAGGACACAGATCCCGACCGGTTCTTCGACGCCGACGCCAACCCGGAGATCTGGATCAACCAGGGCGACGAGACCATCTACACCACCCAGGCCGACGCCCAGGGTTACGTGACGATCCGCTATCACCGCGACGACGGTGACTACGGAACACCGGGCCCCGACTTCAACACGTTCTGGGGTCTCCACCTGTGGGGCGACGCCATCGACCCGGCAGAAGGCACAGAGTGGACATCACCCAAGGAACCAGACGGCATCGACGACTTCGGCGCCTTCTGGACGGTCGACATCGTCGACTCGAGCCAGCCGGTGAACTTCATCATCCACCGGGGCGACACCAAGGACCCCGGCCCCGATGAGAGCTTCATCCCGGCCGACACTCCAACGGTGTGGAAGATGTCGCTGGACGAAGCCATCTACCCGTCGCGTGGGGCGGCCGAGGACATCGCCACCATCCACTACCACCGTGATGACGGCGACTACGGCGACAACACCTCGCCCGACTTCAACGACTTCTGGGGCATGCACGTCTGGGACGGTGCCCTCAACCCGAACCCGTCGTGGCCCGAGCCGGTGCGGTGGAGCGATCTCGACGTCTTCGGCCCGGTGTTCGAGGTAGAGCTCGTCGACGAGGCGCCGCAGCTGGCATACATCATCCATCGCGGCGACAACAAGGACCCGGGACCCGACCAGTTCCTCACCTTCGACCCGTGGGGCTATGAGGTGTGGCAGCTCGAAGGGGAACATCCCAGCGACCCGGCGAACCCGCACTACGTGCTCCCCATCCTGGGTGAAGGCGCCGCCCCCGGCGACATCGACAAGCAGCAGGCCCACTGGGTGGCCGACGACACCATCGTGTGGGCGGCGGCCGGAGATCCCGCCGTCACCTACGAGCTGTGCTCTGCTGCCACCGGCGGGATGACGCTCGGTGCGGTCGGTGTCGAAGGCGGCACCTGCATCGAGCTGAACCTCGGCGCCCCCTACCCGACCGGTGTCGAAGGGTTCCGCCACCTGGGCGGCATGCCGACGCTCACCATCCCGGCAGGGAGCCTCGGTGACGTGCCGGCGATGCTGACCAGCCAGCTTGCCATCCAAGCCATCATGGACGGTGCCCGGGTCGACGCCACCGGGCTGCAGATCCCAGGTGCGCTCGACGACCTGTATGCAACCGACGTCCCGCTCGGTGTGGTGTGGGTTGGCGACGTCCCGACGTTGCGGGTCTGGGCCCCGAAGGCCAAGACGGTGACGCTGCACGTCTTCGATGACAGCGACCCGGCAACAACGTCCACCACCACAGCGATGGCGTGGGACGCAGCGACCGGCACCTGGTCGGTGACCGGCGACTCGTCGTGGCAGGGCAAGTACTACCTCTATGAGGTGGAGGTGTATGTCCACGCCACCGGGCAGGTCGAGCACAACATGGTCACCGACCCGTACTCGGTGTCGCTGGCGATGAACTCCACCCGCAGCCAGATCGTCGATCTGGATGACCCGACGCTCGCCCCGGCCGGTTGGGACGCCACGGACAAGCCCGAACTGGCGGCGTTCGAGGACATCGCCATCTACGAGCTGCACGTGCGCGACTTCTCGGCCAACGCGGCCGATGTGCCGGCCGAGCTGAAGGGCACATACCAGGCGTTCACGCTCGACGGCACCGCCGGGATGGACCATCTCGCTGCACTTGCCGATGCCGGGCTCACCCACGTGCATCTGTTGCCGACGTTCGACATCGCCACCATCAATGAGGACAAGTCGACGTGGCAGCAGCCCGACCCGGCCGTTCTCGAAACGTATGGTCCCGACAGCGAGCTGCAGCAGGAGGCCGTGGAGGCAACGGCCGATCTCGACGCCTTCAACTGGGGTTACGACCCGTTCCACTACACGACACCGGAGGGCTCGTATTCGACCGACCCGGACGGCACGACCCGCGTCGTCGAGTACCGGGAGATGGTGCAGTCGCTCAACGAGACCGGGCTGCGGGTGGTGATGGACGTCGTCTACAACCACACCGACGCTTCCGGCCAGGACGACAAGTCGGTGCTCGACCAGATCGTCCCCGGCTACTACCACCGGCTCAACGCCGACGGTGTCGTCGAGACATCGACGTGTTGCGCCAACACGGCCACCGAGCACGAGATGATGGGGCGGTTGATGGTCGATTCGGTCGTCACCTGGGCGACCGAGTACAAGGTCGACGGGTTCCGCTTCGATCTCATGGGCCATCACTCGCTCGAGAACATGCTCGAGGTGCGGGCGGCGCTCGATGCGCTCACCGTCGCCGAGCACGGTGTGGACGGCTCGGCTGTCTACATATACGGCGAAGGCTGGAACTTCGGTGAGGTAGCCGACGACGCCCGGTTCATCCAGGCGACCCAGCTCAACATGGGCGGCACCGGCATCGGCACGTTCTCGGATCGACTCCGTGACGCCGTGCGCGGGGGCGGCCCATTCGACGGCGGCACGTCGCGGATCACCAACCAGGGCTTCATCAACGGTCTCGTCTACGACCCGAACGCACAGCCATACCCGACCGACGTCGCCGAGGCCGAGGGACTCCTGTCCGCCGATCAGATTCGGGTCGGGCTGGCCGGGAACCTGGCCGCGTACGAGTTCGTCGCCGCCGATGGCAACGTGACGCGGGGTGACGAGATCGACTACAACGGCTCGCCCGCCGGTTACACGGCCGACCCGCAGGAGAACATCGTCTACATCTCGGCCCACGACAACGAAACGTTGTTCGACATCAGCCAGTACAAGCATCCGGCGGACACGTCGACGGCAGACCGGGCTCGGGCCCAGAACGTCGGTATCGCCGTCACTGCGCTGGCCCAAGGCGTGAGCTTCCTCCATGCCGGTGTCGACATGCTGCGCTCCAAGTCGATGGATCGCGACTCGTTCAACTCCGGCGACTGGTTCAACCAGCTCGATTTCACCTACCAGGACAACAACTGGGCGGTGGGTCTGCCGGTAGCGAGCAAGAACGAGGCGGAGTGGCCGGTGATCCAGCCGTTCCTGGCGGACGCCACCCTGGATCCGAGCCCCGGCGACATCGCGGCCACGGTCGCCCACACGTTGGAGATGTTGGAGATCCGGGACAGCTCGCCGCTGTTCAGCCTGGAGACGGCCACCGACGTGCAGGAACGTGTTGCCTTCCACAACACCGGACCGGACCAGATCCCCGGCCTGATCGTGATGTCGATATCGGACACGGTCGGCGAGAACCTCGACGACGAGGCGTCGAGCATTTGGACGCTGTTCAACGCGTCGGATGACGAGCTGGTGTTCACGGTCGATGAGCTGGTCGGAGCCAACGTGGCGCTCCATGAGGTGCTGGAGGACTCTGCAGATACGGTCGTCCGGGGTGCGAGCTTCGATGCGGCGGGCGGGGCGTTCACCGTCCCGGCCCGCACCACCGCAGTGTTCGTCGAGGCCGAAGTCGACACGACGGCGCCGGAGGTCGAGGCTGAGCTCGTCGGCTTGCTCGTGCAGCGCCGCAGCGGGTTGTTCCTTGTCGACTACTCCTGCACCGATGACACCGATCCGGATCCGGTGACGACGGCGACACTCAATGGTGTGCCCGTTGAGAACGGAACCAGGTCGCTGCTCATCACCAGACAGCGTGGTGGCCATCTCTGGGTGGGCCACACCCTCGTTGTTTGGGGCCCGAGCTTCGAGCTGACGGTCACCTGCACCGACGCATCGGGCAATACGACAACTGTGACAGCCGAACCGGTGTTCCGTTCCTAGCGATGTAGCTGTCCCGTCCCGACGAGACACGCGGCGAAGTAGCGGACAAGCCATGTGGCCCTTGCCCCCCACCGGGGCGGGGCCACAGCTCGCCGCGCCCGTGCCCGCCCCACCCGCGCAGTTCGGCCGCTTCCGGTTCGTGTCACACCCGTGAGCGATGATTCCTTGGAGGCCGCACCAATGGAGGACGGGGAGGTATATCGTGTATGACATGGCAACTAGGACCATGCGGCCCGGCGACCGCATCCCGATGTCCTGGGACGAGTACGAGGCGCTCGGCCCCGATGTTCGCGGGGAGTACGTCGACGGGGAACTCGTCATGAGCCCGTCACCAACCCACCGTCACCAACAGGTTGCGCGCCGGTTGGCCAACCTCATCGAGACTCATTTACCGAGCGATGTCGAGGTTGTGGAGAACTGGGCGTGGAAGCCGGGCAACGATGAGTTCGTTCCCGACGTAACAGTCCATGACAAGACTCCGGAACAGGTGCGTTATACCGGCACACCCCACCTTGTCGTCGAGATCCTGTCTTCGGACCCTGCCCGTGACATCATCCGCAAGGCACGCAAGTACGCCGCCGCCGGGGTGGAGCGATACTGGATCATCGACCCGGCCGGGCCTGAGATCACCGTCTACGAGTTGGTGGACGGCGTCTATGCGGAGAGGGCCGTCCACGGTCCCGGCACCGAGGTCACACTCGGCGTCGGTCCTGCCGAGGTCACCTTCGACCCGGCAGAGCTGCTGGGCTGATCCCATCTCGATCGGGGATCGGCCCAGCCCAGGCTGACGTGTTCGACATCACCGAACCCAGCCGATAGGGCCTCGAATACTGAACCGTCGTCGTCTGTGAGCGTCGCAAGGGGACGGCCCGATCAAGCGACACCTGAGCGGACCGAGGGCCTGGACGGTCGCCCGACGGGCTCGGTCTGTGATTCCACGACCGGTACCGAGCAGCTGCCATCGTGTGACGTCAGTCGCCGGAGAGACCGAAGTCATTCCCGCGGGCGAGTTCGAACGATGCGAAGTCGTCATTGGCCGGCACCGCTTCACTCGCCGCTGCATCGGCCGCCGGCAGTGTCAACGCCCGGTGTAGGAACGCTGCCATCTGTCCCCGGATCACCGGCGACGTCGGGCAGAAACGGTCGTTGTCGGGCGGGTTACAGCCCTTGGTGATCCCGGCCGCTGCCAGCCTCTCGATCGCATCCTCGAACACCGACCAGTCGTCGTCGACAAAATCCGTACCCTCCACCTCGGGAAGGTCGAGAGCCCGGACCAGGAAGGCAGCCATCTGCTCCCTGGTCACCGGGTCGTTGGGACAGAACCGGTCGTTCACCGGAGGGTTGCAGCCCTTGGTGATCCCGGCCGCTGCCAGCTTCTCGATGTCGGACTCGAAGATCGACTCATCGTCGTCGACGAAGTCGAACGAGCCCGTTTCGGTTAGCCCGAGCGCCCGCACCAGGAATGCGGCCATCTCTCCTCTCGTGACGTGGCCGTCGGTGCAGAAACGAGCCCCTCCTTCACAGCCCTTGGTGATGCCGGCTGCCTGCAGCCACGCGATATCTCCGGTAAACACGGTATCGAACATGTCGGGGAACAGCGGGTCGAGCACCACTTCCAGGGTGATCCTCTGGCCGGGCGCGACTGTTATTGGAGTGGCCTGATCGGTACGCGCCAGCGGAGCGTCTCGATACCACTTCGGGAAGTAGTCCCAGAAAACCCGGTCAATTTCGTCGTAGTCGGCACCCAGCACATAGACCGTCCCGGCTGGGACATACCAGATCCGATGGGTTTCCTGATCGACGAACTCGCCCGTGATGTCAAGCGGATCAACAACCTCCGTGTGTGCGTATCGGATTGTTCCGCCATCCGAGGTGGAGAGATTGACTATCAGCTGCGCTGCCGGACCGACCACGACATCCGCATAGGTCACGATGCCTTCCACCAGCGGCACATCCTCCGCCTCGAAGAAGCTCGACGCAGACGGGTACCAAGCGGCTGCATACGGTGTACCGGTCGACCCCGACGATCCCATCGGGAACGCGGCCACCCGATAGACGCCGGGTTCGAAGCCGATGGCCTCGTAGTAGCTCACCTGGGCACTGTCCTTGCCGATCCACATGTCGCGATAGTCGGCGCGCTCGACCCCTTGCTCGTCATAGAGCGACAGGGCGCCGATGACCGCCGGCCAACCGTCGCTGCTTATGACACGCCCGGCGATCGCCCCACCCGAGTTGACCGCAACCGATATGTCCAGAGTGTCGCCCACACCAGCGGGCACAAGACTTGTGAGTTCGGGGAAGATGTGACCATCGACATACTGCTGAACCACGTCTGCGCTCGAGCCGCGTACCAGCAGCGGAGTCGACGGCACCTCCATCGAGAAGGTCCCGTCGGCAGCCGTCGTCGCACTAGCCAGGACTGCGTCGGTGCCGACCGCAACCGCCTCGATTGTCATTCCCGGTGCAGCCGAGCCGTCCACGAATCCGGTTCCCAAGATCGTCGCCGGAGTACCCGACGCGTTGATGCGAACCGCGCCGTAGAAGTCCTGGCTGTCCTTGCTACAGCCGTAGGAGAACTCGGCATCGAGCCGGAGGATCTCCTCCCCCGCGGTCTCGAGTTCTTTGATCTCGAATCTCCCGTACACGGTCGCACACCCGTCTAACCGCCAGGTTGCTAAAGCGGGGTGACCCGCCTCGTACCAGTAGATTGCGTCCTCATAGACACCAACCTCGAGGTCGGACCCCGATGGTGCCCGGAAGCTGACCGACGCTCCGTCAGGGCCCGTGAGGAACTGCGCCGTGGCGCCCGCCCCGTCAGCGTAAGAGCTGGCTTGTAGGAGGGCATCGGCTGAGCGAAGGAAGACCTCGTCGTCGTCCTTTGGCCCGCGCCAGTAGAGATACGACAGCGTGAATTCCGGGTCGCACACGTCTCCGACCCCATCACCATCGGCGTCGTCTTGGTTCGGGCTGCCCACGAGCGGGCAGAGATCGATAGTGTTGGGGATACCGTCACCATCGGCGTCGTCTTGGTTCGGGCTGCCCACGAGCGGGCAGAGATCGATAGTGTTGGGGATACCGTCACCATCGTCGTCCGGCGGCGGCGGGTAGTCATCGGCCGAGGCATGAAACCGGATCCGGCCGGTAATAGCGGGTGCTGCCGTCCAATAGCAGTGGGCTTCGAAGTCCACCGCAACCGCAACCGGGTCACCCGTTGATCCGAGCTCGAGCTCCCTCACGTCAAAGCGACCAACGATGACCCCACCGCATTCGCTCCCGGCGTTGTATACCTCGAGGCGCGGTCGCACCGGATTGCCGTCGTATGAGTCATGGGCATCCTCGTACGGGCCGACGTTGAGCTCCTCGCCGACCGGCTGCTGGAATCTGAAGCTCCACCGCGAAGCGCCGCCGGGGTCGACATCAATTCTGATTCCGTCGCCGCTGTTTCCGTTGACGTCGTATTGGGCCGAGAAGACGCCGTCGGCTTCAGTGATGTCATAGGTCTGGCCTCCCCCGATGCCATCGCCGATCGCGCTCTCGAGATGCACATACGTGATATCGCCGCCCGCCGCAACGGCGGCAGTCGGCACGGGAGCCAGCAGAGCCAGGGCGGCCGAGCCGGCAACGGCAACCATCGCGAGTTTGACGCGAACCCGGCGTGGCTGCGCTGCCATCATCGCCATCAACCGACCGCCCGGTGCAAGAACGCCGCCATTTGGCCACGGGTCACGACGTCGTTCGGGCAGAACATGTCGTTGGTTGGTGGGTTGCAGCCCCTGGTGACACCACCGGTGGCAAGCTTGTCGATGGCGTCCTCGAAGAGCGAACCGTCGTCATCTGTGAACAGGTCACCGTCACCGGAGTCGGTATAGCTGAGGGCCCGAACCAGGAACGCCGCCATCTGGGCCCTGGTCACCGGCGCCTCCGGGCAGAACATGTCGTTGACCGGCGGGTTACAGCCCTTGGTAATCCCGGCTGCGGCCAGCTTCTCGATGTCGGCCTCGAACACCGAGACGTCGTCGTCGGTGAACGGGTCGTCCAGCCGGTCGGTGAGGCCAAGTGCCCGTACCAGGAACGCAGCCATCTGGCCTCTCGTCACCACCTGGTCTGGGCAGTACTCGGTGTTCAGCGGTGGGTTGCAGCCGAGGGTGACACCGGCGCCACCGAGCCATTCGATGTCGTCAGCGAACACTGAATCGCCGATGTCCGTGAAGTCGGCGGCCAACGGCAACACGACAACCAGATCGGTGTCCTCTGCAATGGTGACATCAACGAACACCGGCTCATAGCCGTCTACACATCCGGGCCTCTCGGAACCTGCCGTCACTGAGTAGTCCCCCGCACGTAGGTCGAAACTGATCGACCCGTCGGCACCTGTCACACCTTGTGACCCTTGGTCCCCTGCCACGTCAACACACACACCGGCTACCGCTGCCCCGAGTGGCGAGGTGACACGCACAGACAACTCGAATGCCTCCGGAGGCGGAGGTCCGGCGGGCAATTCGACATCGATGCCGGTCAGGTCGAGCCCGAGCCCGAACGGGATCCCAACCGCGTCGTGCTGGGTGGCGCCGCCGTACCATCCCGAGACGGTCGGGTCGTCACAATCCTCGGCCATGACGTACAACGCTGCCTCGGGGCCGCGCAGCACCAGACCGTCCACCTGGTACGTGCCGCCGATGGCCTCGGCTGCTGCGATGGGCATCATCGACTCGTCCAGAACTGTGACACAGGCGTCGATCGGATCGCCGCCCACCACCCGTATCTCACCCGAAATCGTCGCCGCCGGCGGGATCTCGGGGTCGATCACCCAGTCGCCAAGATCGGTGTGGTCGTTCTCGACCGACAACAACTCGGCTTCGGTGCGGGTGACACCGTTGGGATACCACGATGGGGCAAAGCCCGGATCGGCGATGTCGCAGCCCTCGACAAACAGGAGGTACTCACCGGCGGGGATGGCGCTGATCATGAAATGGTGATCCTCATCGTCCGATAGCTCACGAGCGATCCGCCCGCCGGTGTCGGTCAGGTAGACGCATGCCGATGGGTCGCCGGGTGCGTAGCGGAGGAAGTCCCATTCGAGGACCCCGACCTGTGAGAGCTCGGCATCGATGGTGATCACCTCGTCCCATCCGAAGGTCACGATGGTCGCGCCCTGCTCCGAGACGGCATTGTCGTACCACTCCAAGGGGTACAGCGAAGTCGGCAGGTCGGAGCCGAAGCTGATGCGATACGAGCCGGGGTCGATACCGTCGATCCGGTATGTGCCGTCGGGGTTGCTGTATCCATCGGGCCACCACGCGGGATCGTCGAATAGCGGCTCCAGATCGATATGGGCCTCCGCCGCTAGGCCGTCGGCACCCACCAATGTGCCTTGGAGAGAAGCCATTCGGGGCAGGGCCAGGTCAACACCGGTGCGCTGCTCCAACGGGCCGAGCTGGAGGTCGGTGGCGTCCTCGAACTCGACCGCCCCATCCCACCACAGCTGGTGATAGAGAGGCGCGCTCCCGGTGCATGAGAACGCACGCACGTACTCGGTTGCCCAATCCGTCGATGCCGGCAAGGAATACACACCGTCGGCGTCTGTGTGGGTGGAAGCGAATTCGGTGTCGGTGCGTTCCCCAATCGAGCCGCGGACACAGATACCTTCAAGCGGCACGCCGGTCGTTGCGTCGGTTACGGTGCCGGTGATCGACGCGATCGGCTCGAGCACTTGCTCGTAGTAGGTGGTCGTTCCGCTGACGGCCGGTGCGTCAACACCCAACGCGGTCCTGCGACCGATGGGGATGTTGCAGTCGACAAACCCGAGGTCGTAATAGTCGCTGGCGGTGAGGCCGGTGAACTCGAAGTACCCGGAACTGCCGGTCGTCATATCGCCCATAGGGAAATGGTTCGGCCCCCAGGTGAGCGAGACACAGATGCCCTCCAGCGGTGACCCGGCGAGGTCGGTCACCGTTCCGGCGATCGCTGCCTCCGGCCCCATGTGTGCGTCGAACCTGGCCGTGGTGCTGTCCCACTCGAGGACGCTTGCGCTCCCGCCAACGGCGATCGGGACGTCGCCATAACCCTCGTCGGTGTAGCCAAGATCGTTGCAGTCGTACAGCAACACATCACTCAGGGCGTCTTCCCATACAACGGTCACGTCCGGGAACAGGAACCAGCCGCCGTCGTTTGACACCGACGAACCGGCCAGCTCGTCGCGGCGATACGCCTCAGCGCAGATACCGGCGATAGGGTCACCGGTGATGTCGTCGGTAACCCTCCCTACGAGCGTCCCGCCGTCCTGGACCGCACCATCGATCCCGGTATACACCTCATCGCCGGTGATGGTTAGAACGGCGGCATCGGAGTCGTCATAGGAACCCGGGTAGTACACGGGATGACCGGTGGTACCCGGTAGGTAGAACGCGATGCGGTAGTCGTCAGCCTCCAGGTCCTCGAGTCGGTAGTTCCCGTCGGCATCCGTGTAGGTGACGTACCACCAGCCGGTGTGGTAGCCGCGAACCTCCACTCCTTCGACCGGTTCGCCGGTCCCCCACATGGTGACCCTGCCCTCGATGACACCTTCCCCAGGCGGGTACACATCCGCATTCGCTCCTTGCTGCACAGCCAGAAGACCCGCCACCAACACCATCAGAATCAGCACCACCGGTCGCCGCATCCGTTCGCCTCCTGAGCCGTCTCGACCCGAGGCACGGTAATAGCCAGTGATGTGCTGTAGAAATCGCCGTGAACCAACGGCGGTCATTGGAGAATCCCATGTGATCGGGATTGCCGTCGCACGGTCGAGTGAGTCGCTGGGGCAATGAGGCCAGGTTCCGCTCGCCAGCGACCCGCACGCCGCCATAACCTCATGGGTCAGGGCTGCATCGAGCGTGCTACCTCAGAGCAGAGGGGCGCATTGCTCGGTGACCCTCGTTGACACCTACTCGCCCACGATCTAGCAATCCCGTGGTGTGTTCGACGACAAGGTGCGTAGACTCGAGGGGTGCGCGGTTCGTCCCCGGGTTTGCGCAGCTGACGGCCGCTATCACTGGAATCGGGGTCTTCGCGTTTGAGCGGGGCGTGATCGGGGTGGGGGTCCTCGACGGGTAACAGGGTCTCGACGAATCTGGAGGTGTTCAACGCCGTCTAGATCCGGGAGTCCCTGTGTTGTCTGATGCTATTGCCATGTGTGAACTGCTGGTTGGTTTGCCTGATGTCAACGTGCTCGACGTCACCGACACTGGTATTCGAGATCACACCACAATGAGCTCTGGCGCAAGACGAGTCGGCGGACGGCTCGGCAAGCTGGTCGATGAGCCACTCAACTAGGCGCCCGGATGTGGCGCTAGGTGGAGCTGTATCGACATGCGGTCCCCCTGTTCGGCACCTCGGGCTCACATAGAGCGAGCACTTCACCCACCGTGGCGCAAACCCTCGATAGGAAGTGAAGAACGCCGTCAGCCACCGTCCGGCGGAAACGGCGCCTCGTGGTCCCAGAACCCGGACGCGACGATCTCTGCGTGGATTGCATTCGCTTCGTCGCGGGTGACGAGGCTCTGCTCGGCGGCGTCTTGCAGTACGCGTCGGATGCGTGTCCGGTGGCCGTCTGGAGCAAGGTGCTCGTAGGCACGGAGAGCGTCGTTGTCGTCGGTGGCCAGGACAAGCCGGCGTTCGATCGCCATGGCGACACAGGCGGCCTCGCCGGGATGGAGGCCAAAGGCCAGCCCCAGCTTTCTGGCTTCGTCACGATCGAGGAGAAGCCCGAAGATGCGACTCTCCTCGGATGTCATGTCGGCCGACACTATTACACCGTCGCGGGACAACTGATCGAGACGCCCTAGCCTCTCCACGGTTGTCTGTGCGCGTCGGCGGACCTCGGCTTCCAGCGACCCGTCGGTGGCGCGTCTGGTCTGGTAGGCGATGCCCCGACGCAACTCCGACTGGGCTGTCTCGGCCTCACCGTGGTCGTCCGGGTCGAACACGAGAGTTGGTACCAGCACCGGGGAGCCGATCACTTTTGTCAGCAGCTCGAACTGATCGACGGCGAGGAAGTACCTCAGCACCATCGTGTCGGCGACGGTTTTCACGCAGCAACACCCGAGTCCTCGAACTCGCCGAACTCATCTGGCGGTGTGTCACGGCGAGAGACTTCCAGTAGCGCAGCCGTCTCATCGATGGTGAGGCCGGTTAGCGAGGCAGCGGTGGGCACTGAGATGACACCCGACTGGATCGCTTGCCTGACCAGGTTGATGAACGCAGTCGGGAATCTGCGGGTACGCCACGATGTTGGATCCTGTTCGTACTCCTCGTCATCGACCTCGTACCCCATCGATGCGGCAAGCACAACCGGCTGGATGTACTTGAACTCGTCGTATTGCGTGCGAGTGATCATCTTTGCCTGACGCAGCCGCACCAAAGCGGTCGCATAGGAAACCTTGAAGAAGCGCTGCAAGTGAATCACTTGGACCGGGTCCTTGAGCCGCGGACCAGCAGCCATCTCCTCGAGGACCCGACGAATCCCCTCCTCAGGCATGAGCAACTCCCCGGCGAAAGCGTCGGCGAACTTCTCACGGCGATCCTTCGTCGGCCCGGAGACGACCACCGATCGATCCGAGTGAAACAGGGCGTGTCCGAGCTCGTGGGCAATCGTGAAGCGCCTCCGTCCCGGTGTCATCTCGAGATTGACCAGAATCGAGAACCCCACCCTGGGGTGATTGAAGAAGGCTCCTGAGATGGTTTGCTGCAGATTCGTCCCAAGCGCAGACCGGTATACCGAGATGCCGAGCAGCTCGCAGACCCAATCGATATCCCCGATCGGCCCCAGGCCAAGACGGAGATGGGCACGAACCTCCTCAGCCTTACGGCGGGCATCCCGTTCATGTAGGTCGTGGCCCATGAATGGACTCTGAGTCATCGGGTGCAGGGTTGCCCCGGCCCGCTCGGCGAGTTCCGCGTAGGAATCCAGCCAATCTGAGAACTCGCGAATCCCAGCAGCGCCTGCGGCCGGAATCTCATCAGTCGCGGCACGTAACAGAACACTCGCCTGCTCATCCCGGCGCTCGAATCGTTCACTTGCGTAGATCTGTGCCACCGGTACGTGGAACAAACGAGCCAACGAAGCTACTTGTCGGTCATTTGGGGTGCGCTTACCGGTCTCCCAGTAGCTGATCATTGCTCGGCTGACGCCGAGTGCCTCTGCAGCGTCCTCCTGGTCGTATCCGATTTCAGTGCGCGCGCGAAGCAGATTCTCCCCAAGGGTCATGGTGTGGTCTCCTGCCGAGTGTGCCTTGTTACGCCGATCGTCGTAGTCGGCCGATCCTTGCAACAGCTATCATGTTACGCGATAATCCATGTCAGGTCAATGTCCGTAACAGACAGGATTGACCATGGCAGATAGAAGAGCGGGGAAGGGCCCGTACGTCCCAGATGAAGGTGGAGGCAGGCAACCACGCAGCCGCAACAAGGACGGCCGCTGGCGGGCCAAGCGGTCTGACACCGGAACGAAGAGAAAGGCGTAGCGAGATGATCTACAAGCCCAAACGCTATCTCGGCAACGTGAACACCCTCGAGGTTCACGACACCAGCAACGAGCAGACGAACTGCCAGATCGACGAGATCGCCCCAGAGCATCGACGGTGGTACGACAGCCTCGCCGAGGCAAAGCGAGATCATCCCTACGACAACTGCTACTGGTGCCTCGGCGCTTCGACAAGGTGACAGTAGGGCACGGCGGAGGCCGTGCCCTACCTCCCAGTCGCCCACGTGGTGTGGCGCATGTGGCGGCACGAAGACTCCGGCGCCGGCGAAGCGATCCGAAAGAAATGGCTTGCAGAGATTCTCGACAGCTCGCTGGATGTTTCGTTCGTCGTCGGCAACATGCATCAGTTTCCGACGCAGTTCCTGCTGCTTGGGGTGTTCTGGCCACCGAGGCTGCCGGTCTAGTCGAGCCCGCACACCGTGATCGACGGCTCTCGACGTCTCATCTCCTCGACAACAGCCGATCGGTGACACTCGGCGGCGTTCCGCTCGTAACAAAGCAGCGCAACGGTCTCATCCGCCGTCATCTCAATCAGTCGATCCACGGCCGGGCTCGACCCATTGCTGAGGATGTGGCGATACCGGCCTCGAGCTGCGGCCTCTCCTCTGCGGAAGCCCTCGCGGTTGTCCTTCGGGTTGCCCAACGCAGGCATGTGCTCATATCGGATCCCTGCCGCGCCCAGCCTTTCGGCCAGACGGCCCTTCGACAGTCCCGGCTTGCGGCTGATGGCGTTGAGCCGTACATCGACGAGCGCGGTTACGCCCGCCTCCGATACCAGGTGCACGAGATCCTCAACGGATCGTCCCTCGTAACCAACCCCGCAGACACAACCCACGGATGCCTCCCCGACGCCTCGCCTACCAGGTGTCAAACCGGACCGGTGCCTGCATGCGGGCGGTGGTCTCGGCGGCATCGAAGTGCCCCGGGTCGAAACCAGCCGGCATCCATTCCCGCAACTCGTCGTGCTGGGGATGGGAGCGATCCCGCACCGCAGCGAGCAGCTCCCGGTAACCCCAGGGGCCTCCACAGTCCTCGGGAGGGCATGCCCGGGCACCATCGAGACAGCGCGGGTAGGCCGCGGACCGTTGCTTGACGTTGATTCCCTCCAGCAGCAGGTCGTGACGCCAACCGTCGCCCAGGTCGTACTCCCAGACGATCTTCATCCCGACCTGCGGGAGAACGTCTCCCAGCCGGGCCTGCGCCTCGTCGAGACCGATCGGCTCGAACCCCGGGCTGTGCCTGCTGTAGAACTCGCCGTCGATCTGATACATGTGCAGGTGCGACCCCATCCACCCCATGGCCTCCTCGAGCACCGGCGAAAGCTCACCAAGACCGATCTCCGACTGCACCTCGATGCGGCGCCACACCTTCGGCTTCACATCCTGAAGAGTCATCATGATCGTGTGAACCGTCTTCGCCACCATGCCTCTCGACCTATCTTCCGCGCCGGCAGCACCCTCACCGACCGAGCCGGATACTACAGGTCCGAGTCCGGCGACCCTGCGGCACCCGGACCGTGCCGGCACGGGCCAGACGCACGGTCACAGTGCGAACCAGACCCCGCGCTCGGCGGCAGACCGGCCCGAGCGTCGAGGCCCGACCACTGATAAGGCGGTTCACAACCGAAGTCAACGAGCAGCTGGCCGTCGGCCGCATACGCTCGGGCGTCGGCGAGATCTGAAACGGCGGATCGCCGCCCGGTGCGGCCCGCCACTGACGACAACCCGCATGCATCGATTCTGTCGTACCCAGTCCATACGATCGGGTCATGGAACGAATGTCCTCCCTGCAGCTCATTCTCGAGACATTCGAACGGGAACGGGACCGGGATCTCAGCCACTTCGACTCCGTCGACACCAAAGCGGGTGTTGTCCTCGGATTCGCCGGATTGGTTGCTGCGATCGCGTTCAACACTGCACAGCCCTCCCGCGGATTGTCGTTTTTCCTGGGACTGTCCGCAGCGACCCTGGCGGTTGCCGCCTCCTGGCCGAGGAAGCTCCCGGCTCTGGAACCGAGCCGACTGCGCGACTACATCGTGGCCGAAGAGCGCATCACGAGGCTGGTGTTGGTCGACACATATAGCGAGATGCTCGACCAAGCCCGCCTCGTACTGGGAACGAAGTCCCGTAGGCTCAAGTACGCGATGGTTCTCCTCGCCCTGGCCGGATTGACCTCGGCGATCGGAGAGATCTCGACGAGGTGAGCAATGAGCGACAACCCGAATCAACCGACCTCGACACCGAAGGTCGACATCCCCAAGCCACCGGCACCCAGGCCGGACCGTGACCTGATCACGTACATAGAGCGCGACAAGAAGACACGCCGCACCAAGAGTCGCTAGGTCGGCGCCCAACGCTCGGATGATCCTCAGTTGCTTTGTCCCGGGTGGCGCCGTCGACGTACTAGTTGTCCACGTAGCCAGCATCGGGATGATCGAAGTGGATGCGTTCGGTGCCCGATGTGACGCCGGCGAGGGCATGCGCTACACCGGCACACCTCACCTCGTGGTCGAGATACTGTCCTCGGACCCAGCTCGGGACATCATCCGCAAGTCCGCCAAGTACGCCGCCGCCGGTCTCGAGCGCTACTGGATCATCGATCCCGACGGACCGGAGGTCATCGTCTACCGCCTCGCCGACGGGGTCCTGGTCGAAAAGAGCCGCCACGGGCCGGGCATTGGGGCCACATTCGACATCGGGCCCACACACGTCACATTCGACCCCGCCGACCTGGTCGACTGACCGGCTGACGAACGAGGACCGCTTCATTTCGGCGGAAACGGTACGACTCATCGACTGGGGATAGGTGTTGATGAGGCCCGCATGTACCAGAGCAAGGTGGTGACACCCGGCGGGATAGCAAGGCCCGTCGCCAACGCGTGCGGGCCGCTTGTCCTATTGCCCTTGTGAGATAGGCCCACGCAGAAGGCGAGCTACGCCGCTTGTCTCCCTGGCTCGAGTTTCCCCACGTATCAAACCCTCCCCGCCCGCCTCTAGTACTCACACATACCCTGAGGAGGGACATGGCGGAGAGAATCACACTGCCGGCACGTACGGTTACCGCACCTAGCTTGCGGGTGGAGAAGCTGGAAACGGACATCGACAAGGCGCTGACCAAGACCATGAAGCAGCGGCTGGGGCTCAAGGCCAACCAGAAGCTGCCAGACGACGTCCAGGCAACCATCAAGGCGGCCGCTGCTTCTGCCAGCCAGGCGTCCATCGAGAACGCCATCGTGCGGGGAGCATCCGAGATCGCCACCGATACCGCCCGGGGGTCCGTGCTCGACCGCTTCGATTCCAAGGTCGACTTGGCCAGGGCCGGGCTCGACCACATCGCCGGCTCCACCGACGTAAAGAAGATCCTGGCCCGGCGGGCCGAGATGCTCGCCTTGAAGAAGCAGTCCCTGGAAAAGGCCGGCTTCACCACCGACGAGGCAATGGAGATCCTGCTCGCCGACATCGCCGCCCGCGGCTAGCCGGAGCAGATCATGGGCCTTCTGGGAGACATAGTCGACGCCGCCGGTGACGCCGCCGGTGCGGTCGGTGACGTCATCGAGGACATCGTCGACGAAGCCGGGGAGATCATCGGAGACGCCGCCGACGCCATCGGTGACCTCGCCGAAGACGTCGTCGACGCGGTCGAGGACGTAATCGAAACCGTCGAGGACGTGGTCGAGGCGGTTGCCGATTACGCTGCCGACGCCGTCGATGCGCTGGGTGATCTGGCCGAAGACGCAGTCGACGCCGCCGGGGACGTCTTCGACGCCTTTGTCGAGCTTGCCGAGGAGGCCTGGGACGGTGCCACCGACCTGGTCGAAGCCGCAGTCGACGCCGTTGACGATGCGGCCGAGGCCGCCTGGGAGGCGGTTGCCGAGGCTGCTGAGGACGCCTGGGAGGCCATCGAGGAGAGCGCCGCAGCCGCCTGGGATTGGCTCGAAGACACCGCAGAAGCGGCCTGGGAGGCGGTCACCGCAGCCGCCGAATGGGTGTGGGAAGCCGCCGCCGACGTCGTCGAATGGGCCGGAGAGAAGGCCGCCGCCGCTTACGAATGGGCGCTCGAGGTCATCGACCGGGCACTTGACTGGCTCGGCGACCTGGCCATGAGCTTCCTCGAAGCGCTCGCCATGCTGGGTGGCTGTCTCGGAGGCATCCTCATCCACAACCTGGCCGAGGCCGACAACATCCTGTTCAACCTGGGCAAACCGTTCCGGGGACTACCCACCGACTTCCAGGCAGAGATACAGCCGATCTTCCCCAACGTCGACCTCACCAAGGTCGGGTTCATGGAGAACGCCGCCCTCTCCGGCAACCACTACTCGAGCGGCACCCTGGCGATGACGTTCTCGGGGCCTGAGTTCGCCGGATACGCCCTCAGCTACGACATCTACATGCGGGACAGCTGGGATCCCACCGCAGACGACGACAAGGCGCTGATGGTGCACGAAGTCACCCACGCCGACCAGTACCGGCGGTTCGGGATGGAGGACGCCTTCGCCTGCGCCTACGGCATGGGCTTCATCCAATCCGGTTTCGACTACGCCACCAACCCGATAGAGGCCGAGGCGTTTGCTGTGGAAGCGGCCTACGAGGCGACGCTGTAATGGGCGGGTGAGGGACGGCAGACCCCGCTGTATCGTCCGGTTGGCTACCCGATGGTGCGCAGCCGGGGCAGGAGCTGCGCCGTCGCCGATGCCCCCCGCTCCGGGTCTGCGCCGACGATGACGATGATGTCGTCTGCGCCGGCGGCGGCGTACTCCTCGGCGACGCGCAACAGATCGTCGGGGTCATCAGGCAGGCGAGCCTGAACGGTGCGTCTGATCGTCGCCGGGTCGCGACCGACCGCAGCACAGTGCTCATCGAGCACCGTAGACAGGTCGGCTAGATCGGCGGGCGTGCCACCGGCCATGTTCCAGGCGTCGGCGTGCTCGGCAACGATACGAAGGGTGCGGCGCCGTCCGCTGCCACCGATCCAGATGGGCGGGTGTGGGCGCTGTACCGGCTTTGGTTCGGCAACGGCCGCCTCCACGCGGTAGTGATCACCGGCCAAGGTCGTGGTCGGCTCGGTCCACAGCGACTTGACGATCCGGATCGCCTCCTCGAGACGGTCGAGACGCCGTCGTGGGGTGCCCAGCTCGAGGTCGAACATGGTGTGCTCACCCTCGGTCCACCCCGCCCCGAGACCAAACTCGAGACGGCCATTCGAGACGTGGTCGACCGTCACCGCCATCTTCGCCAGCACACCGGGGTGGCGATATGTCGCCGCCGTCACCATGCACCCAATCCTGGTGCGCTCGGTCGCTTGCGCCATGGCCGCAAGCAGGGTCCAAGCTTCAAAGATGTCCCTGGTGTTGTCGGGGCCGAGAGTGGCCAGGTGATCCATGTTCCAGCAATGGTCAAACCCCGCTTCGTCGGCGGTGCGCCAAACTGCACGGTAGGTGTCGATGGTGGCGTTCTGACTCAGCTTCAGACCGTATCGCATCGCCCGAGTATGCCACCGCCGGGCCCACCGACACGGCGACGGCAAACCGCACCGCACGCCGATGGTCCGTGCCCGCTCTCGGCCGAGAACGGGTCTACGGTTTCTGTCCCACCCGTACGGGATCGTGTTGCATGAGGCCGCCGCAATGGAGGACAGGGAGAGATATCGTGTATGACATGGCAACCGAGACCATCAAGCCCGGGGACCGTATCCCGATGTCCTGGGACGAATACGAAGCACTCGGCCCCGACACACGCGGTGAGTACATCGACGGGGAACTGGTCATGAGCCCCTTCCGGAGCGGTCGACATCAGGATGTCGCGTTCAACCTGGAGACCGTTCTCAGGAGCGTCGTTTCGGTGCCCACCCGTGTCCGCGCCGGCTGGGGTTGGAGGCCGGACGCTGACGAGTTCGGCCCCGACCTCATGGTCTTCGACGACAACGACGAGGACGTGCGCTACACCGGCACCCCACACCTCGTAGTCGAAATACTGTCCTCGGACCCAGCTCGAGACATCATCCGCAAGGCGGCCAAGTACGCCGCTGCCGGGCTCGAGCGCTACTGGATCATCGACCCCGACGGACCCGAGATCATCGTCTACCGACTCACCGACGGGGTTCTGGTCGAACGGGGTCGCCACGGCCCGGGCACGTCAGTGACACTTAGCGTCGGACCTGCCCAGATCTCCCTGGACCCGGCCGAGCTGCTCCGCTGATCCACCGGCGACACCGTCGGGCACACATTCGGAGGACACTGGAATGGGTTCACAGAGGCCTCAATCCACAAAGCCTGTGGGTCAGATCTGGCTACCAACACTGCCATCTACAACTCGGGTAATTCATGAATTCCATGAATTAGTCTAGACTACGGCTACATTCCTGCTACAATATGGCGATTACGGTACCAAGTGAACGGCCATGAAGTCCCTCGACATCATCAACAAAATCGCACAACGCTCTCAAGTGTTCACATTCGATGAGTTCGCCGCATCCCGCAAAGGCTCAGCGACCTCGGCGGCCAATGCCCTCCGTGTCCTGGCCGACATGGGGATCATCGATCGTGTGTCACGGGGCGCATATGTGATTCGACCGATTGGGCGGCTGGGAACCAACGCCGCGGCGGAGGACATCGCCCTTGTTGTCGGGGCGCGATTCTCCGGATCGTTGCACCGCATCGCCTATGCCGCCGCGCTGAGTTTCCACGGGCTACTAACCCGGCCAACAAACAAGATCCAGGTAGCCACTCCCCGGTACGTCGACATGACCGAGCTTGGCGAGCGCCCGTTCCAATCTGTCGCCGAGTCGTCAACCACCATCGACACCGGTGCGCTCGACGCTGGTCACGGTGCTCGTGTATCCGGCGTCGAGCGCAGTCTCATAGACGGAGCGCGCCGCATCGATCTGGTAGGCGGAGTCTCGACGATCGCCGACGCGCTGCTGCGCCTGGGTCCAGGTGAGTATGACCCAGACGTCATCGTCCGCTGCTCCAGCCAACTCGGCATCCCGGGAGCGCTGAGGCGGCTGGGGTCGATCGCCAGGGCAGTCGGACAGGACACGCTCGCCGGCATCGCATTTCAGGCTCGACGCCACCGTCACCTGATCCCCGTCGACCCTCATGCCCTCGGTGAGCCAATCTGGGTCGACCCCGACTTCAAGGTGGCTTGGGCCCAAGAACCGCTTGACGAACTCGGGCTCGATCGGGCCCCGAGATGAGCTGATGCTGAGCCTGAACGAACTGGCCAATCTCGCCGACCGGGACGGTGTGGGCGTCGCCACTGTGGAACGCGACTATGCAATGACGCACATCATCGCCTCGGTGGCCAGCCAACCAATTTCGGAGAGGCTGGAGTTCAAGGGTGGCACCTCGCTCCGGCTTTGCCACTTCCCGGACTACCGATACTCGGCTGATCTCGACTTGAACCTCACCGAGGGACTCTCCAGAGAGGAAGCGTTGCGGGGCATCGAGCGTGCCCTAGCTGAAACACGGGATCGCCTACGCATCCCGCACCTTGCATTGTCGGTCGGCGAAGCGGCGATCGACTTTGTCGGAGCACGCGGCCAGCGAAGACCGGAGCGGATCAAGCTCGATCTCTCCGACGACGAGCTGAGCGGCGGAAGTGTCGCCCGTCTCCCCGTGCTCCCGCGGTACCGGGACCAGCAACCGAGTGATGGTGTGCCCACATACACACTGGTCGAGACCCTGGCCGAGAAGCTCCGGTGCCTCATCCAACGGCTCCAATGCCGCGATGTATACGATCTCCACCACCTCCTATGCGAAGAGGCCATCGACCCTGCCGACGCCTGGGGGCGCTTCGAGGAGAAAACGGCTCACAGGAACCTCGACCCAAACCTCTTCTGGGAGCGGCTCGACAATCGGATGAGCCAATACGGCAGGCGTTGGGACGACGAGATGGGCTCCTACGTTCGGAGCTACCCGGATTTCGATACGCTCGAGCGAGAACTACGGCGCGCATTACGGCCCGTTGGGCCTTGATTCTCATCGGAGAAGAACATGGCGAAAAACACCAGCAAGGGATATCGCAAGGGATCGGTGTCCGACCGAGCCCAGGTTCAGAACCGGCGCACCGGACTATGGACCAGGCGTGACTCGTCCACCGGCCAGTTCACCTCAGTCAAGAAGACCGGCGGCTCGTTCAAGGGCCTCCGCAAGGAGGACTAGCCGGCTCGCCGATCTTGGCCATCCTCAATCCCGGCTACACCCCGGCGACCGTCCGCTCCGACCTGTGCGGCACTCAGGTGTTACGTGATTCCCCGAAGCCGCTCTATCAGTTGACCGTCCGCTGTGGTCGCCGGTCTGCCAGCAGCCGTCTTCGGGCCAGTTCGCCCGCCCCCGCCATCACAGCGCCGATCCCAAACAACACAGCAGCGTTCGCCGGCCCCTTGTCGGAATACTGCGGGATTGCCAGCAACATGGCACACACTCCAAAGAAGTACAGAATGCCGACCAAGAAGGCACGCAGCAGCCAGAAACTTGGTTGTTCCTCGTTGCGGGCGTCCACTGGCTTCCCAATCTGTTGGGCAACGGCTTCGGCGAATTGACCGACCTTTCCGCGGGTCCCTTCGATCCTTGCCGTTGCCTCCCCCGATCGGATCTCGAGCACCAGATTGGCGGGGCTTAGCTTCGAGGACTCGGTTGCTACTCCGCTGAGCGAACTGAGCGGGATGTCGCAGATGAGCGACTTGCCCTTGGCATCCCAACCGGCCAACCGGCTCATGGTGAGCACCAGCAGCACCGGTCCCGACGACCGACTCAGTTTGGCAACTCCAGCTTCCACAGGCTCGTTGGTGCCGGAGTGGTTGGACTCGGATCGGCGCTTCAGAACGGAAGTGACAGCCACCGCGGCGATCGCTCCCACCGCCCCGCCGGCGACTCCAGCAACGATCGCCGCCCTGGGGCGACCGTTAGTTGGCCGGCCACGCAGCGAGGCAAGCACGGGTTCCGCTGTGCCAAAGGTCTCGCGAACCAGCCCATCGATCTTCTCGTCTGATTTCATCTTCTCCCTCGAAACGCTTGGGATGATCCTTCGACACTGCGACAAACCCACTGAAGCCCGTACCCCCGTCGAACGGGAAGCGATCGACGCGGTCCAATCGGTCTCCCACGCCATGTCAACGTCGCCGGGACCACCATCTACCCCACAGCACGGTGCAGGAACGCTGCCATCTGGCCACGGGTCACCACCTGGGTCGGGCAGAACATGTCGTTCGTGGGTGGATTGCAGCCCCTGGTGACACCAGCGGTAGCGAGACGGTCGATGTCGGCCTCAAAGACCGAGCCGTCGTCGTCCGTGAACAGGTCACCGTCGCCGGCGTCGGTGTACCCAAGGGCACGTACCAGAAACGCAGCCATCTGACCCCGGGTCACCGGCGCATCGGGGCAGAACATGTTGTTGACCGGCGGGTTGCAACCCATGGTGATCCCGGCCGCGGCCAGCCTCTCGATATCGGCCTCGAACACCGAACTGTCGTCGTCGGTGAACGGATCGTCCAGCCGATCGGTCAGCACCAACGCCCGCACCAGGAACGCCGCCATCTGGCCTCGGGTCACCGGGTCGTCGGGGCAGAACAGGTCACTCTCAGGAGGGTTGCAGCCCATGGTCACGCCCTCAGTCGCCAGCCACCAGATGTCGCCAAAGAACACCGAGTCCCCCGAATCGACGAACCCCGAGTCGCTGCGGGTCATGGCCGGCTCCGACCATTCGGCCCACGGGCTCCAACCCCAACCGTTGTGCGCCCTGACTCGGGTCCGGTAATGGTGGAGGTTGGGAAGACCGTCAAAGACGTGGGCCCGCACGAGCAGCGGATCGCCGATGGTGACGGTGACCGTCGACTCCGGACGACCGATTTCCTGGAATTCCACCTCGTAGCTATCGAGGGGTGACCCGTGGTCGTCGGGCTCGGACCACCACACCCGGACCATGCGATCGTCGCCATAGGCCGTCAAGGATTGCGGAGCATCCGGCATGGTCCCGACCGCAAACTGCGGCGACCACACCGCCCAGTCACTCCAGCCGGCAGTGTTGCGTGCCCTGACCCGGTAGCGATAGGTATCGCCCGGGGTCAGCCCTGCAAAGTCGAACGTTGTCGTCACCCCCACGCTGAACGTCTCCGCCGTGGCCGTGCTGACGTTCTCCAGCCGTAGCTCGTAACCGGTGATTGCCGCACCACCGCCATCAGCCGGAACGGTCCACGAGCCACTGGCCGTGGCGATGCCGGTGACGGTGACGATGGCGTCCGTCGGTGCGTCCGGGACACCTGCCGGCGCCGACGGTGTCACCTCGGCGGACCAATCCGACCACGCCCCACTGCCGAAGCTGTTCTCGGCTCGGGCCTGGATGCGGTAGATGTGCCCGTTGTCCAGCCCGTCGATGCTTGCGCTCAACGCCGTGCCCGCATCGATGTACGTGTCGGCGGTGAGGGTGACGTCGTTGACGCGCAGCTCGTAATTGGTGATGGACGTTCCCCCGTCGTCTCCCGGAGCCGTCCACACGACGTCGATCGCTCCGTTGCTTGCGGTCGCCACCGGTGTGCCCGGCACGGCAGGCACGGTGCCGGCCAACTCCAACTGGGCATCGATGGTCACCACCTCACCCCACTCGAACGCCACAGGGGTGGCCGCTTCCGCAGTCGAGGCGTCGTCGTACCACTCCGGCACATAGGTCGCCGGGTCGCCGAACTCGATGAGATAGGTACCGGGCTCCACATTGTCGATGTGGTAGCTGCCGTCGGACCCGCTCTGGCCATGAGGCGGGCTGCCTGCCGCTTCGAACTGGGGCTCCAGGGTAATCGTGGCCTCGGCGGGCAAGCCATCGGTGCCGGTGAGGGTTCCCTGCAAAGTCGCCATCATCGGGAGTGTCAGGTCGATACCGGAACGTGTCTCCCCGGCGCCGACTGCGAGGTCGGTCGCCTCCTCGAACGTGGGTGCAGCCTCCCACCACTGCACCTCGTCGGAGTCCGGCGCCACCACACACCGGCGGGCCTTGACGTACTGATGATCCGTCGTCGAGGGGACGAGCAGGGTGTAAGCCCCGGAGGCATCGGCGTAGTCGCTGTCGAAGTCGTTGCCGGAGGGGTCCTCGGTGGCCGACACACAGACCCCTTCGAGCGGGACACCCGTCGAGGCGTCGGTGACCACACCCGTGATCCATGCAGCGTCTTCCAGAAGCTGATCGTCGAAGCTGAGCATCTCGCTCACCGTCGGTGCGGGCACTCCGTACTGCGGCGAGTAGCTCACCGGGTCGTTGCAGTCCTCGAGGTCGAGCACGTGCTTGGGAGATGGCGTCACCTGCCCCATGCTGAAGTACCCATTGCGATCGGTGGTGTCATCTCGCAGGAACAGCGCCGGGTACCAGTCGACGAACTCGCTGTGGCGCAGCGTGACGCAGATCCCCTGGAGCGGGTTGCCGTCCTCGTCGGTGACGGTTCCGGCGACATTCGCCATGTAGCCCACCTGTGCGTCGAACCGGCCATATCGACCGGGTTCGATCACATTGGTGCTGACACCGAGGTAGCCGGGAAGGTCCCGGTACCACTCGGTGACGTAGTAGCCGATATCGTTGCAGTCGTACAGCTTCACGAACGCTGCGTCCCACCGGTCGGTGTGATCCAGTGCGATGTCCGGGTAGTGCAGCCAACCGCCGGCTTCGGACACCGCGGTGCCGGCGAGGTTCTCTTGACCGTCGTGCACATCGGCGCACATACCGACGACGGGCAGGCCGGTCCGGTCGTCGGTCACCCGGCCGATCATGGAGCCACGGGTCTGCACTTCGGCGTCGATGCCGGAGACAACCTGGTCGGTGACGGTGAGCGGCGTCGCCTTGTCCCTGTCGTGTGTGCCCGGGTAGTACAGCGTTGTACCTTGCGAGTGCCAGAAGAACTCGACCTGGTATTCGCCGGGTGGCAAGAACAATTGGTAGTTGCCGTGGGAGTCGGACTCCGTCACTCCGGTGAACGTGTCGGTTGTGGCGACGATCAGCACGTCCGAGATCTCGGCCCCCCACCCCCAGACGGTGACCTTCCCCTCGATGCCACCCGTCCAGATGTCCGCTCGCGCCCCTGCCGGTCCGACGACCGCCAGCAACGACGCCACCACCACCGCTCCGACTACAGCACGCACTCGCAAGGGAACCCCGCCTTCTCGATCGGTCCGCCACAACCCTAAACGAACAGTCCGACACTGTAGGAAACGCAACCGCCCAATCCTGGTCAGCCATCGCAACCGGGACCGCTACCCATGATCGAACAGTCTGGTGATGTCCTCGACGACAAGGCGCGTAGACTCGAGGGTGCTATCAGAGGAATCGCGGGGTGAACATGACCGACAAGCCAAAACAGCCCGAGTCAGGCCCTGGTACCAACATGCCGCAGCCTCCGCCGCCGAAGCCCGACCTCTCGCTCATCACGTACATCGAGCGCGGTCCAAAGAGGGCCGTCAGCAAGCGCAGAAAGAACCGGTAATCGCCAAACATCTGGATCCCGGCTTCCGCAGCGAGCACGTTGAGGCTCCGACGGCGACAGGAGCAGACTCGTTCTGGACGTTCGATCCAGAAGAGACCCTCGACGCTGTGTCGCCAATCGAATCGGTCGACGATCTCGGGATCGAAGAGCTGACTGACCGAGAAGGTATCGCATTCCGAGCGGCGCTCGGTTTCGAATAGACACGCGCTCCGTGGTCGCCCGCCTACCACCTATTCGACGGCCGGCGCTGCTCGACCGGCTCGCCGTCCCACCACCCATGCCGCAGTGGCGCTGGCGGTTGCCGCCGGAGTATTGCGCCCACCCACATCGTCATAGACAGTCGCCGGCGACAAGTTTCCACCCGTTCTTGTCACATCCGTCCGCCATCATGTTGGTGAGGCTCCACCACGGAGGGCGAGGGAGGTATATCGTGTATGACATGGCTACAGAGACCATCAAGCCCGGAGACCGCATCCCCATGTCCTGGGACGAATACGAGTCCCTCGGCCCGGACGTGCGCGGCGAGTACATCGACGGGGCACTCGTTATGAGCCCGGCGCCGACCCTGGACCACCAACGGATCGCCTACCGCCTCCACAAACTCCTCGAAGCCGCATTACCGGAACACACCGAGGTAGTGGAGAATTGGGGGTGGAAGCCAGGCGCCGACGAGTTCATCCCCGATGTGACGGTATTCAATGTGTCCGCCGAGCGGAAGCGCCTCACCGCCCTTCCCTACCTAGTCGTGGAGGTATTGTCCTCTGACCCGGCACAGGACATTATCCGCAAGGCCGCCAAGTACGCCGCGGCGGGCCTCGAGCGCTATTGGATCATCGACCCAGACGGGCCGGAGATCATCGTTTATCGCCTGGTTGTCGGCTCCCTGGCCGAACAGGGCCGCCACGGCCCCGGCACCGAGGTCACATTGGATATCGGGCCGACCAGCGTCACCTTCGACCCGACCAACCTCGTCGACTGAACGAGCCGGACCCACATCGGGCGCCGCAAGGAAGCGTGTCGTTTTGGTGCGCCGGGTAGCTACTGCCGAGTGGGCGCTCAGGCGGATTGGTGCAATGTGTCGAGTGGCCGCCAACGACCGGGGAGCACCTCTTCGAGCGCTGTGCGCGACTCGTCCAGTCGCTGATCGTCGAGCTCGAAGCCCCGGCTTCCTTCGCCGATCTGTCACACCGGGTTGGGGTGATGCCCCTCGAGGCCACGGAGGACGAGGGAGGTATGACGAGGGAGGTATATCGTGTATGCCATGGCTACCAAGACCATGCAACCCGGGGACCGCATCCCGATGTCCTGGGACGAATACGAAGCGCTCGGCTCCGAGGTGCGCGGCGAGTACATCGACGGAGATCTCGTCATGAGCCCGGCACCCATCCGCCGGCACCAGGACATCTCGCTCAATCTCGCCATCATCTTGAAGGCGGCACTCGCCTCTCCGGCACGCGTCGTGGAGGGCTGGGGATGGAAACCAGGAAACGACGGGTTCATACCGGACGTGATGGTCCATAACGACACCCCCGAGCAGACACGATACGGAGGGACCCCACATCTCGTGGTCGAGATCCTCTGCTCGGACCCGGCCAGGGACATCATCCGCAAAGCCGCCAAATACGCCGCCGCCGGGCTCGAACGCTACTGGATCATCGACCCCGACGGACCCGAGATCATCGTCTACCGCCTGGTCGACGGTGTTCTTGCCGGGACGGGGCGCTACCGACCGGGCATGTCGGTGACGCTCGACGTCGGGCCCACCAGATCACCCTCGACCCCGCCGACCTGCTCGACTGATTAGCGAGTCGGGCGCCTACATAGGATCGATGCAGGGAGCAAGGCTCCGCCGTCACACTTGACGTGGTCCCGGCTGAGGTGAGGTTCGATCCGGCGGACCTGATGCGCTAGATCATTCTCCGGCACTCATCGACGGCACCCGCGTTGCCCCCGACCCTCTGGATGATCCGCTCCCGGCAATTGTGGCGGAGCCCGTGTGATCCATTCCTGCGCCGGGATTATCCGGATCAGGTACCGGGATTCACCTCGCTCATGACGTGGTGTCTCAGCCGGGCAACACCCGGCACTCCCTGAACCTCACGGGCTCCACGCCCACCTATACCCACCGGTCCGGGTAGTCATACATCGAAGCCATCCACTTGCAGCCTCGCACACCGCCGGAGCGAGGCGCTGCGGAATTTCCATGTCCTCCGAGCCGTTGCTCGGTACATGACAGACAACGATGGCTACGAACCGAGCGCGCTGGCCTGGGTCCGGGACCATGTCGAGCAGATCGTGCGCACCGGCACCACCGACGGCGTCACTATCAGGGGTATGCCCACCGTGCTCATCACCTACCGGGGCGTGAAAACCGGAAAGGTCCGCAAGACCCCGGTGATGCGAGTCGAACATGAGGGGCGCTACGCCGCCGTCGCCTCCAGAGGCGGCGCACCCACCAACCCCGAGTGGTACGCCAGCCTGGTCGCCGAGCCGGTGGTCGAGCTCCAAGACGCCAAGATGACCGGGCAGTACCGGGTTCGTGAGGTGTTCGGGGACGACAAGGCCGTATGGTGGGCCAGGGCGGTGGACGCTTACCCTGACTACGCCGACTACCAGCGAAGAACCGACCGCGAGATCCCGGTCTTGGTGCTCGAACCGGTCGGCTAGGCCACCGCCGCCAGTGATGCGACCGACACAGCCTCCCCAGTCTGAATCGCACCGTAACGCCCGGATCCCGCGCTGCCACGATCCGGGTGTGAGGGACCCGGATGCGGACCGCCCGAGTTACCCGCTGCCGCGTCGCGCCGGGCGGTAGGGAGGGTTGCTGTGTATGACGTGGCCACCGAGACCGTGCAACCCCGGGACCGCATCCCGATGTCCAGGGACGAGTACGAGGCACTCGGCCAAGTGAGCCAGGCTGAGGTGATGTTCGATCCGGCGGACCTGTTGCACTAGATCGGTCGAAGCCTTCATGCCGAGACGGTCTGGCCGACGTTGACAGGCAAGTCACTGGTTATCAGGCGACTATTGACGGGCGTCGGTGTCGCTATGTCCACTGGAGCGCCGCAGCACGCGAGTTCGTGTCTGCCTCTGCTCGAGCAGGCTTGGTCGCCCGCCCCAGCCGGCGGAAACCACCCTGCCGAAATCGCCGCAACGATACGACTGTGTCCAATTCCAACCCTTTAACAACCCACGTCTGTGGACCACACGCTTGCCAAGAGCCTCCCAAGCCACAACACCACAGGTGCATGATGGCATCTGGTCTCGTGTGTCGGACACGTAGCCTCCGATCCGCATCGGCGATCGCCAATTCTATCGACCATCGTCGCAGTTTCGGGCTAGCACGTCGGGGCTAGGTGGTTCGTACGCGTCCGACCCAGAGGCATCAGTCGGGCGTAGTTCGTCGGCCCCGAAGCGTCTGCCGCTCAGCTTCCGCTAGAGGCTCGAAGGTCGTTGAGGGCCAAGGCCAGAGCTGATCAACTGAGAGATCGCCTTCCGAGCAGTCGCCACATAGGAACAATCCACCGACGCAAAGGATGTTGTCCGCCTTCTTGTCGGTGGCGACAGCTACCTTGTTGGTATGACCACGGTTATACTCGACAACATGAAGACCGCCATCTCGCTTCCCGACGACCTGTTCCGGCGGGCCGATGCCCTGGCACGACGACTGGGGATCCCACGTAGCCAGCTCTATGCACAGGCGCTTTCCGACTACGTCGACCAGCACTCGCCATCTCACATCACGGCTGCGCTCGATGCGGTGTATGCCGATTACGACTCGACGCTCGAGCCTGATCTCGACGCCGCCCAAGCTCGTGCCATAAACGAGGACACCCGTTGATCCGGCGCGGAGATATCTACTGGACAGACCTGGGTGACCAGACTGGATCCGAACCCGCCAAGCGTCGACCTGTCCTGGTCGTCCAGGCAGACTCGTTCAACGCCAGCCGGATCAACACTGCGCTTGCCGCCGTGATCACCACAAACCAGCGGCTGGCGGCGGCACCGGGCAACGTCGCCCTACCCAAGAACGAGTCGAGGCTCCCAAAGGACTCGGTGGTCAACGTGTCTCAAGTAGTCACCCTCGACAAGCTGAGCCTCGCGGAGAAAGTCTCGTCACTCTCCACCGAGGCGATGAGTGAGGTCGGTGCCGGGTTGCGGCTCGTGTTGGATCTGTAGTCGGACCATCGTCTTAGCCTGAATCCACCGATTTGCCTTGGCTCCTCGCCCGGCTCGCCAATGGGCACGGCGGATTTGTCGACCCAGGGCAAGTCACCAAACGGAGTCGGAATTAGACGTGCGGACCTTCAATGCTGGCGGACCGCCGGGAGCGATCCGCCTCGTCAATCGGTGGATCCAAGCTCAAGCCCGCCACCAACCCACCGGCACCTAAGGATCACATACGGGATTCATCCGCCCCTATAGCTCGTCGGCAGTGTTCTCAAACGGGATGTACTCGGGGCTACTCAGCCAGTCCATGACCTCGGGTGGCAGCGACTCGGCCAGAGCCTCGAAGGCGAGGTCGAAGTCGAGACCATCGGCGGCCAGCTTCTCCTCGGCCAGCGAGTCGCACGGCGTCATCACCCCGTCGGTCAGCACAGCATCGAGCCTGCTGTCGGCATCCGCTGCCTGCAGGTCGACATCGGCGACGGCATCGAGGATCGCCTCGATGCACGCGTCGAGACCCTTCGAGCCAGTCGACGTGAACGCCGGTGCAGATGTGGTCGTTGTCGATGTAGCGACGGACGTTGCCGTGCCGTCGTCAGTTCCCGAGCCACAGCCGGCCAGCAACAGCACGCCGACCAAACCCACCAACTGAAGAACCTTCACCTCGTGCTCCTTTGCGCTCATGACTTCTGACGTGGCCACACCGCCTACCGATCGCGCCGGCCCGTGTGCACACCGGGGCGACGTCGACGTGTTCCCGCTCTACGACTACACCGACAAGTTCGTGACCGTGGCCAGATGGCCGCATCTGGAAGGCGCGTCTCGGGCCAACGGATCCTGACTGCCTCGTTTGACAACGTCGAGAGAGAACGGCGGTGGCGCGTCGCTTTCGAGCACGACGTCTGAGCACCTGCTCAATCCCCAAGAGCCCGGTGCAAGAACGCGGCCATCTGTGCCCGGGTCACAGGATCGTCAGGACAGAACCGATCATTGGTTGGCGGATTGCAGCCACGGGTGATCCCCGCCATGGCCAGCTTCTCGATGTCGGTCTCGAAGATCGAATCGTCGTCGTCGACGAAGTCGATACCGGTTGCCGCGGGCAGGTCGAGCGCCCTCACCAGGAACGCCGCCATCTGGCCCCGGGTCACCGGAGCATCGGGGCAGTACATGTCGTTGGTCGGCGGGTTGCAGCCTCTCGTCACTCCTACCGCACCGAGCCATTCGATGTCTGCGTCGAACACCGAGCCGTCGTCGACAAACTCCACGGTGGTTCCCGGTGTCAGCACACCATCGAGCGCCCGGTGGAGGAACGCCGCCATCTGTCCCCGAGTCACCGAAGCATCGGGACAGAACAGGTCGTTTACCGGTGGGTTACACCCTCTGGTGATACCCTCGATCGCCAACCAATCTATGTCGCCGTAGAAGGTGTGGCCGATAGGCACATCGGTGAACCGCGGCCCATCGGCAACATCAGTGACCACAACGGCAACCGATGCCGTGTCGCTGAGGAAGGGGTCGCTTGCGGTCACGGTCAGGACGTAGGCGGGCGTCGTCTCGTAGTCGAGAGTCCTTGCCACAGAAACCACACCGGTGTCGCCATCCACAGAGAACGCACCGCCGGTATTGCCAGCGGTAATCGCAAACGAGACGTCGTCACCGTCGTCGGTTGCCGTGACGGTGCCCACCGTCGTTCCTACTGCAACGTCCTCGGCCACCACGAAGTTGGCATCGGATGCGACCGGCGACGTGTTGCACTGTGCAGGTGGCGCGGTCAGCCACGGCTCGAAGCCGACGAGTTCGGCAACCTCGTCGCCCGTTCCCGGCCCAAAGCCGGAGGGTCCGCTGCCGTCCCCCCACCAGTTGTTCGAGAAGTACACCCCGTCACCGGAGGTGTTTCCGACCCCGACGTCGTTCCCGATGAGACAGTTGTCGCGCGAAGCCGAATCGAAGCTCGCGTCATCCTCGATGAGGATCCCAACCGATTGGCTGTTTTGGATGAGGTTGTCCCGGATCTCGTACGATGCGCTTCCCCCGGCGCGGATGGCGGTGAACCCGGAGATCGGCGCTCCACCAAACTCGCCACCCATCGTGTTCCCACTCACGATGACCTCGCCACCAACGGCATCGAGCACGATACCGGTCTCCACCAGGCCAAAGCTGTTGTCGCTGATCTCGAACCCGGTTGTCGACGTGGCGAGACCATCCACCCGGATGGCCGAGTAGGTGATTGCCTCGTCGCCCAGTGTGGTGAGGCCAAAGGTGTTGCCAACGATCTTCACATCGTCGTCGTCGAAAACGGCGGACGCGACCAGCAATGGGTCATCACCGGCGAAGTAGTTGCGCTCCACCTCATCGGACACGCCGTCACGATTGGTACCGATCGTGGAGCCTTGGCAGTTGTCCTGAAGCCTCAACGTACCGGCACCCAGCATGGTCGACCCGTCGGCGGACAATCCGAAGTAGTTCCCCGCAACGACGGTGTTGATCGATGAAGAGGCGTACACCGTCATGTCCGGTCCCGGGCCAAAGACGTTGCGTTCTGCCTCATCGTCCACCCCGTCACCATCGGTTCCGATCGTGACGTCGCTGGCAGCCGAGGCTATCGACACACCTGCGATGAAGCTCCCGGTACCGAGGGTGGCGGCGCCGTCCCCATCCAGACTGAAATGGTTGCAGGAGATGTGGTGGCCACTGCCGTCTACCACCGCAATCCCCGCCCCGGCGCTCGGGATGCTCGTTCCGAAGGCAAAACCACGTATCTGGGTAGATCCGGTGGCATGGTCGATGTAGAAGACGTTGTTGTCGAGCCCGGCATCGACCATCACCTCGACTTTCAGATGTGGATGTTCAGCCGGCGCAGCGCACACATTGCCGTAGGGGGCACCGTTCTGCGGCTGAGTGGTGGCGTCGATATCCACTGCTTCGGTGATGTGGAACCCGCCGGCGGTCAGCGTGATCCGGCACACCCCCGAGGGACACTCCCCACCCGGAATGGCGAATTGGATGACGTCGGCTCCCGGTGTTGCATTGGCAACACCGATGGCGCCACCAAGGCTGCAATCGCCGGGGGCAGACGAGCACGTGTCATATGAGGCCGAACCCGCAGCCGTGTCGACGACGAACGTGGTTCCCGCGGTCGCGGGGGTGGCGGGAGACCAGGAGAGAATCGGTACGACAAGCGCTGCGGTCGCAAACCAGGCAACACGACGGAGAAACGGTGACATTCGCACAACCCTTCCAAAGCCGATATCTACATCAGAATACTGCTGGAATCTCTCGGCACGCGCTTATCTGACCGCGATAGCCAACTTTTGAGCCCTTGACCGAGGCTTCGGTGGTCAACCACGGCTCCAGCGGCCGGCCGTATGGAACCATCTCGAGTTCGACCCCTTGACACGCAAGTCTCTACTTGCCTATCGTCGTTGGGTGTGGACGAGACCATGTTCCTTGCGCTGGCGGCACCGGCACGGCGAGCCATCCTCGACGAGTTGGTCGAAAGGGATGCCCAGACACTCTTCGAGCTGTGCGCCCGGCTCATCTCCCGTCACGGTCTCGACATGTCACGCCAAGCAATATCCCAACACCTCGATGTGCTCGAAGCCGCAGGTCTGGTGACCACAAGACGCGACGGAAGGCACAAGTTCCACTACGTCGATACCACACCGCTCGGTGCCATCACCGAGCGGTGGCCGCTCCCCGACCCACAGGAGAACACACCGTGAGAATCTACGTCACAAGCGTCTTTGTCGATGACCAGGCAAAGGCGCTCACCTTCTACACCGACGTGCTCGGCTTTGTGAAGAAGAACGACATCCCCCTCGGCGAAGCCCGCTGGCTCACCGTCGTCGGCCCCGCCAACCCCGACGGCACCGAGCTGCTACTCGAACCCGACGGGCACCCGGCAGTCGGGCCCTACAAGGCCGCTCTGGTCGAAGACGGCATCCCCGCTGCGTCATTCGCCGTCGACAACGTGCAAGCCGAGTTCGAACGACTCTCCACCCAGGGTGTCGTATTCACCCAGCACCCACTCGACATGAGCGGCGTCACCACCGCCGTCTTCGACGACACCTGCGGCAACCTCATCCAAATCGTCCACACCTGACACTCAGCATCAGAGCCGGCTGCAGTCGTCTGCGATCCTGCTGTCGTGATCGATTGATCGGCCCGACAGGCCCGCAAGCAGCCGGCTCGGCCCGTGTCTGATCACACCGGCGTTGCCGGGCTACACCCCACGGGCTGTGAGCGACCGGAGGCGGCGTTGCATCTCCTAGATGATGGCCGACCGATGGCACTCGGCGCCGTTCTGCTCGAGGCACAGCAGGGCAACGGTTCCTTCCGCTTCATACCATCCGGGTCTCAGCCGCACGTCGTGCACGATCAGAAGCTACCGGACGCTACTAGCCGAAGCCCTCACAACCCGGTACCCAGATACAAGTCGGCGGTTCATGCGGCATCAACGCGACAGCGCAGGCATATCACCGGTCGGTGAAGCGCCATCGTGTCTGGCTGAACCGCGTCCCCTTCGCGAAACCGAACGCGGTCGAGGGGGCGACCCGGTATACCTGTGCATCACCCGCCCGGATGGCGTCACCAAGCGCGAACCAGGTACCCGTAGGTGAAGTGAGGTGTGCGCCGTACTTCGACTCGTAGGCGGCTGCGACCTCGCGAAGCTCGGTGTCGGCCTCGACCGTGGCGGCTTCGCCCTCGACGACGATGTCGAGGCCGTCCTCGAGGGTGTTCCGGCCCGTCGTGAGCGTGCAACGAGGGTTGCGCGTGAGGTTCTTGGCCTTGCGCTCGTCGGTACCGGTGCAGAAGTAGAGAGCACCACCAGTCCAAATGCCCAACAGCGGGGTGACGTGGGGTCGTCCATCCGGCCGGACCGTTGACAGCCAGTACACCTCGGCATCGCGCAGTTCTGCCCGTCCTCGTGACCACGCCGTCGCCTCGGCGCCGGCGCTGCTGAAGGCGCTCAGTGTCGTGATCGGCTCTGGCTCGTTCATCATCGTTCCTCCGTGCTTATTGAGTGGCCGAACGCGTCAGTGCCTTTTCAGCGGCGTCGCGTCGCACGGCTGACCGAAACTCGCGGTCTCGTGCCGCGCCGGGTTGAGGAGAACACCACGTCCGATGCAGCGGTCAGCTCGTGCGATGAGGCAACGTCGCCGATCTCGGCCGACACGGATGCTAGCTGCGAGGCGGATCCGGACACTGGCTGATACGTGTTGGCTCCCATCCATATGGCGGGGGTGGCGGTTGGGTCCCTTCCCGAGCCATTTGGCGATATTCGGACCCGGGTGCCGTGTTCAGGGCTGGGATGGCTCGGGGAGGATCTCGACGTACCCGTCGGTTCCGTGCACGCGAATCTGCTGCCCGTCCTCGATCCGCCGGGTGGCGTGGTCGACGCCGACGACGGCGGGCAGGCCGTACTCCCGTGCGATGACTGCGCCGTGGGTCATCATGCCGCCGACTTCGGTGACGAGGCCTGCGATCGAGACGAATAGCGGTGTCCAGCTGGGGTCTGTGTAGGCGGTGACGAGGATGTCGCCGGGCGCGAGATCGGCATCGGCGATGTCCAGGACGACGCGGGCGCGGCCCTTGATCGTCCCGCCGGACACGGCCAGGCCGGGCAGCGCACCGCTAGGCAGGTCGTCGCGCCGAAAGGCGCCGGCGATTGCCTCGCCGTCAGAGGTGAGCACCCTGGGAGGTGTGAGCGCCTGGTGGGAGCGGAAGGCGTCTTTGCGTTGATCGATGAGGTGTTGATCGACGTGGCCGGTGCGGACGAGGTCGTGGAGTTCTTCGAACCGGAGGTAGAAGATGTCCTCCTTCTCAGCAAGCGCTCCATTCTCGACGAGGCGCTCGGCTTCGGCCGAGAGGGCTTGTTTGTAGATGAAGTATCGGCTGACCATGCCGTATTTCGGGTACTCCCGGTACCCCATGAACGTCCGGACGCGGTCGATCATCCGGGTGGTCTGTGCGGTCTTCTCGTCTCCGTCGGGCAAGGTCCGCAGTCGCTCGACCAGCTCTCGTTCCTTGGCGGAGGCTTCTCGTCGCCCGTCTTCGAAGTGGCGTTTCGCTTCGCCCGGCTCCATGTTCTCGACGTGGGCGAGGAGCAACGGCAGAAGGGCCGTCGGGTGTTCGCTCCATCGAGGTCTGGTGATGTCGATCTCGCCGGCGCAGCGCATGCCGTATTTGTCCAGGAATGCCTCGATGGCGGCGCGCACATCAGGTCCGCCGTCGATCCCGTCCAGTTCGTCGATGAACCTGTCGTTTTCGACGCCGCGGAGGAAGGCCACCACCTTGGGGTGGGGTCGGATGGCGTCGGCGACGTCGAGCAGCGCCAGTCCCATCTCGGAGGTGACGTTGTGGGAGACGGATCGGGTGAGGGTGTCGGCGACGTTCTTCTCACCCAGCCAGTCGAGCAGGTGCTGGTTGATCCACCACGTGGCCTCGATGGCCGTCATGAAGACCTGGCGGCTACGGGGATCGAACAGCAGGCGCCTCAGCTCTTGCAGGTCAGAGACGATGAAGGCCAACAGCTCCGCCCCGGACCTGGTTTGGATCTCGCGTCGGCATGCAGCGATCGAGGTCTCGCTCTGTTCGATCAGCTCGCGGACGATGGCCGGGTCGGGGTCGAGTTGGGCGGTGGTGCCGACTGCCGGCGGCGGTGCTGGAACACCGTCCGGTAGCGGCGGGATGAAGTCCCCACGGTCGAGGACGGTCTCCAACGCGTCCCTGACCAACGGATCCGTCTTGCCGGAGAGCTCGAGAAAGTCGGCCCGGCTCGACGGCGCCTCCAGACGCGCCGTGATGTCGACGAACAACCGGCCACCTGCCTCTGACATCGGGGCGGGCGTCGTCATCTGCCACATTGATAGCCCGAGCGGCTTGATCGCGTCGGTCATCATTTGGTTGTGCCCAACCGAGACGTAGACATGATTGGCGTCATCGCCGGCCGGGGGGATCGGGAACAGGGTGGTGATCGGGCGGCTCTGGACGATCTGCACGCCGTCGTCGTCGATGCACCACTCGATGTCCTGCGGAGCACCAAAGTGGGCCTCGATCCGGCGGCCGAGCTCGACCAGGGCTAGCAACTCCTCGTCATTGAGCACGGACTCGGTCTGCCGTGTGGGCTCGACCGGCTCCATGTCGATGCCGCCCGCGGATGCTGCGTGGATGGCGAAGGGCTTGGTCGCCACCGATCTCTCGATCACCTCGCCGTCGCGGACCCGGTAGGAATCGGCGTTGGCGGTGCCCGACACAAGCGCCTCACCGAGACCGAAGACCGCCTCGACGGTGGCGACCTTGCGGTTGCCGGTCACCGGATCCGCCGTGAACAGGACACCAGAGGCACGGGGCCGGACCATTTGCTGGACGACCACTGCCATCGCCACTTGCCGGTGGTCGATGCCGTTGTGTAAGCGATAGGCCACGGCCCGTTCGGTGAACAGCGACGCCCAGCAGCGGCGGACGTGCTCGAGGATCGCCGGTACGCCCACCACGTTGAGGTAGCTGTCGTGCTGGCCCGCAAACGACGCCGATGGCAGGTCCTCGGCGGTGGAACTCGACCGGACTGCGTAGGCGGCGTCGTCACTCCGGTCGATGACAGCGTCACTGATTGCCTCGACCAGATCCTCGGGCAAGCGGGTGTGCTCGATGGCTCTGCGTATCCTCGCCGACATCTCGTCCAACTCCCCGAGGTCACCCGGACCCAGGTGTACCAGCCTGTCGATCTCTGATTCGATGGCGGGCGCACTCGCGACGACTCGCCGGTAGGCCGCCGTGGTGATGCAGAAACCCGCTGGGACGCGCACACCATCGACCCGGGAGAGCTTCGCCAGGTTCTCTCCCTTTCCACCCACGGCCGCCACCGAGGCTCTCGCGACGTCGCCGAGGCCGACGACTGCCCGCTCGGGTTCGGAGTCGCCCGAGCTCTTGGTGTCCGGCCGCACTTCGCGGATGCCGCTGTCGTCGTGGGTCACTGCCGTCCTCACCTTGCACTCTGTAGACGGAGGATTATTCTCCGTTTTGTGCCATCTGGCAAACGAGGAAAGGGTCGTGGCCACGATGAGAACCGACGCGAGGCGTAACCGGGAGCGTCTGCTCGACGCGGCTATCGAGGTGATCCTCGAGGTCGGCGCCGCACCCCCGCTCGACGCCATCGCCCGTCGGGCCGATGTCGGCATCGCCACCCTCTACCGGCACTTCCCCGACCGGGATCACCTGCTGCACGCCGTCGCCGAGCACGCGCTCGACCGCAGCATCACCGCCGCCGAGTCCGCCCTGGCGTCCGGCAGCGACGGCCTCGACACCCTCGGCCGGTACGCGCACGACGCCGTCAGCATCGGTGTCGGCGTGCTCAACCTGGTCAAGCCCCTGCTCAACGACGCGGACTGGGCAGCCCAGCGACACCGCATCGATGCGCTGCTGGGGGCGATCCTCGACCGCGGTCGCCAAGACGGCAGCGTCCGCCCCGAGACGCGGCTCGCCGACATCGCCTTCGCCGTCATCCGATTCTCCCGCCCGCTCACGATCGGGCTGCCTCGCGACGACGAGCGAGACCTCGCCCACCGCCACCTCGACATCTACCTCGACGGGCTCAGCGCCGGCGGCCGACGCCCGCTGCCCGAACCTCCGGTGCTGAAACGGTGGACCACCTGATCGCCGGGCGACACAGTCGTGGCCAGCGATGTCCGGCCCGAGCCGTGACGGTCGGTAGATGACACAAGTCGTCTACTCGGTGTGTTGTTGGCGCCTTGTGCGGTGGTAGGGCATCTGACGGCGCCGCAACGGCCCGGCTGAGACCTATTGTCGCGCCAGAGAGCGACCCCCGAGTGTCCGATCTGGCGTGCTATCGACGGGCGCGACGGTCACGTAAGCCGTCCAAGGTCTGCTCCAGCCGACGCTGGCGGGTCTCTGTCTTCTTCGCCTGGTCGATCCACTCGGTGTAGCCACGTTTCTGGCTCGCGCTCAGCCCATCAAAGAACGCGCGTGCCGCCGGTTCGGCGGCGAGCGCGGCCTGCAGATCCTCGGGGACCGCGATCTGCGCGGGCTCTGTCGCCAACTCGATGTCGATGTTGAGCGAATCACCGGCCTCGATACCTGCAGCGTTCCGGACGACGGCGCTGACTGGGATCATTACCTGGCCGGACAGAGTGCCCAGGCTCGTCCGAAACGTGTAGCCGTTGAGCGAGACATTCACCTGTGGCCTCCGCCCTCCGCCTAGCCCCTCGATGATGCTCTCCGGGACAGGGACTCCCGTCGCCGTCTTCCCGTTGAGGAGAAGGGCGGCGTCGAACCTCATGACGCACCGCCCTGCAAGGCGTCGTTTGTGTTGCGCAACGTCTGATCTAGATGGGCATCTGACACGATCGTCCCTTCGAGCGGGCAGCTAGTACTGGACGGTATGGTACTAGTGAAGTACTGTACCGTCCAGTACTAGTTCAATGAGATCGTGAAACCCACGCAGGAAGGAGTGTTCATGGCCACGGCGAGTCACGAAGCGGAGCTGTCCGCGCTGACACAGGGGCGAACGGCCGTCAAGCGACGACAGATCACGGAGGCCGCTCTCAACCTGTTCCTGCGCAACGGGTACGGCAAGACGAGCATGGACCAGATCGCTACCGACGCTCGAGTTTCCAAGCAGACCGTCTACAAGCAGTTCGCCGACAAGGAAACGCTGTTCCAGGAGGTTGCGGGTGGTGTGACCGCCAACTCCGATCACATCGTCGTCGAACTGGCCGCAGTGGCGGACGTCCCTGTCAGCACCATCGCAGACCTGCGCAAGGTGCTGGAACGCCTGGCGCGGCAGTATCTCGATGCCGTGATGGAGCCCCACGTGCTCTCGCTTCGGCGGCTGATCATCGCCGAAGCCGACCAGTTCCCCGACCTCGCCCACCACTACTACCAGATGGGTCCGGTGCGTGGTCTGGATCTGATCGAGTCCGCGCTACGACGATGGGCCGATCAGGGACTCATCTCCGCGCCTGATCTGAGACTGGCCGCGTCGCAACTCGTCTATCTGGCGCTCAGCCCTGGCCAGGACCACGCAATGTTCCATCCCGGGCAGACGCCAAAGCCTGCCGACCGCACCAGAGTCACCAAGGCCGCCGCAAGCACGTTCCTGGCGGCGTACGGCCGTGATCTTTAGGGCTCACCCGCCCCCCGGCTCGGCCCGCTGCACATAGCAACACGAACAAATGGAGTATGAATGGCAGAATCAGCGGCCACGCCCGGTTTCGATCGTGGCGCAGCGGTCACCCGCTCGATGCTGGGATGGGGAGCTGTCGCCGGACCCTTCCATCTCGTCTTCGGTCTCATCCTCGCCCTCACTCGGCCGGGATTCGAGCTGACCCGGGATGCGTTGAGCCTGCTGCTCATCGGAGACCTCGGATGGCTGCAGTGGCTGAACCTCGTCCTCGCCGGCCTGATGACGATCGTGGCGGCGATCGGGTTGCTGCGGACCCCGGAATGGTCGCCCACGGCGGCGATATTGGTCGGTGGGTACGGCCTGTGTCTGGTGCTGAGTGCGATATTCCCGCCAGACGCGACCGAAAGCTTCCCGTCCGGCGCGGGAGGTGGAGAGTTCACGACACGGGGCCTGTTTCATTTCGTGTTCGGCGGACTCGGGTTCGTCAGCGTCGGCGTCGCCGCGATCATCGCCGGCTTCTGGCTCAGCAGACCCCAAACACGGGGAGCGATGTGGTCGAGGATCGCAGGAGTGGCGATCATCGTGACCTTCATCGCCGGTGGGGCACTCTCGGCATCCCCCGGCGGCATAGGCCTCATCTGGTTCTCGGTGCTCGCGACCTGGGTATGGCTGGCCATCATCTCGATCGCCGCCTACCGGGCCATACCCCATCCCGTCATCGCACGACGCTGACCCGAAACCCGGTTGTACTTCGACCCATCGACGGGTATTCGGTGCTCTCCGCGACGACCCTGTTCGTCGGGGACGGGTCCGGGAGGAGACATTTGGCGCGGTGGCCTCAGGACGGAGGCCGCCAGACCCACCGATCGAGGCGTTGGCCGAGAATGCGCCGGTTAGGTCTTCCGGCTCATCAGGCTGCGTCCTTCGGTGTCTCGAACCGGTAACCCATGCTCGGCTTGGTGATGAAGTAGGAAGGTCGGGACGGCTCCGGTTCGAGCTTCTGCCGGACATGGCGGAAGTGAACGCGCAGGTAGTTGGTCTCCGTTTCGAAGGCCGGCCCCCACACCTCGCGGAGGAGGTAGCGGTGGGTGAGGAGCTTGCCGGGATTTCGGACAAGTATCTCGACAAGCGCCCACTCTCACAGTGTGAGACCGGCGTCATTTCCCTCCCCGGTCATGGCGCGCTCTAGGACTTGAACTCCCCAGAACATGCTGGGAGAAGTGCCCGAGCGCAGCGAGGGCGATGAGGGCCTTATGAATGAAGAACCCCTCACCTGCCTCGAGGCGATTAGCCGGAGGCAGCCGCGGATCCACTCAGATGGCGGATCGCTGCTTGGACAACTCCGGTCGCCGTTCGTCCTGCCCCCCTCGCCCGGCCAGAGGCCGTTCGATCCCCCCGAGATGGGGGGATGACTGCTGGCAACTCGGGTCGCCGCACCCCAAGAGCGAGGGCGATGAGCCGCGCATTCTTCTCCCCCCGGGAGAAGTGCCCGAGCGCAGCGAGGGCGATGAGCCACACATTCTTCTCCCTCCGGGAGAAGTGCCCGAGCGCAGCGAGGGCGATGAGGGCCTTATGAATTCAAACGGTGGATTCAAAGAAGCCCTCACCTGCCTCGCTGACGCTCGGCATTTCCTCTCCCGAAGGGAAGGGAATGTGTCGTGGCAGCCCCCTCGAGGCGATTAGCCGGAGGCAACCGCGGATCCACTCAGATGGCGGATCGCTGCTTGGACAACTGCGGTCACCGTTCGTCCTCCCCCCCTCGCCCGGCCAGACGCATTCTTCTCCCTCTGGGAGAAGTGCCCGAGCGCAGCGAGGGCGATGAGCCACACATTCTTCTCCCCCCGGGAGAAGTGCCCGAGCGCAGCGAGGGCGATGAGGGCCTTATGAATGAAGAACCCCTCACCTGCCTCGCTGACGCTCGGCTGTCCTCTCCCGAAGGGAGAGGAATGTGTCGTGGCACACCTGCCTCGCCAACATATCGGCTTCCGATACGCCTCGCCTGTCCTCTCCCGAAGGGAGAGGAATGTGTCGTGACACACCTGCCTCGCCAACGTATCGGCTTCCGATACGCCTCGCCTGTCCTCTCCCGAAGGGAGAGGAATGTGTAGTGACACACCTGCCTCGCCAACATATCGGCTTCCGATACGCCTCGCCTGTCCTCTCCCGAAGGGAGAGGAATGTGTCGTGGCACACCTGCGGATCCGCTCAGATGGGGGGATCACTGCTTGGTGTGGGTCAGTGTCCTGACACTCTTGTGCCTAGGCCAGATGCTCGCTGGACTGAGCGCTGTACGGCGGCTCGGATGACTTCTTCGGTGCCGATGATGTTTACCCGGGTTTTTGCTCTGGTCACGGCCGTGTACAGGAGCTCTCGGGTGAGCAGGCGAGACTCCTCGCCGGGGAGGACCACTACTACCTCGTCGAATTGGGACCCCTGGCTCTTGTGGATCGTCATGGCGTGCACCGTTGTGTGCTCGCCCAGGTGGCTGGGTGGCAGCTCCCTGCCGCCATCACGGTCGAAGAGCACCCGCAACCCATCGCCGGTCTCGACACACACACCGATGTCGCCGTTCCACAGATCCTGGACATAGTCGTTCTTGGTGATCATCACCGGGCGGCCCGGGTACCAGTCGCTCCCCCAGCGCAATCCGGTGAAACGCTCATCAAGGGCACGCTCGATCTCACGGCCCCAGCCCGACACGCCTTGCCGGCCGCTGCGGCGGGCACAGAGCACTGCGATCGCGGACAGCGTCGTCACTGCCTCCTGGCCGTTGCCCTCAGCAGCCAGTTCGACCAGACGGATTCGCTGGTCGACGATGCGGTCCCAGATCCCGCTGAATGCCGCGTCCTGACGTGTCTCCGACCAACGGACGTGATCGCTGCCGGCCCGAAGCAGGTCGACCGCCATGTCAGCGTCGCCCGCTCTGACGGCCTCGGCGAAGTCGGCAATGTCGCTGTCTTCCTCAAACCGGTGTACCCGGTCGAGCACGACCACATGGTCGGCGATCGGTGCGTCGCTTTCCCGGCCGGCGCTGACGATGTCGGCGAGCACGGTGCCCGCCTCGATCGACTCCAGCTGGTCCGGGTCCCCAACCAGGACCACGGATGCGTCGTCGCCGACGGCCTCCAAGAGCTTTGCCGCCATCGGCAACGACACCATCGACATCTCGTCGACTATCACCAGATCATGCGGGAGACGGTTTCGCTCGTTGTGGACGAAGCGGGCTCGGTCCCAGGTGGTACCAAGCAGACGGTGGATGGTGCTGGGTACGACGGTGGCGAGACGTGCGGAGATGGCGGGGTCGTTGATGTGTGCCGACATGGAATCCAACGCTTCGCCGAGACGGGCAGCTGCCTTGCCGGTGGGGGCGGCGACCGCGACTGTGGGGAAGGTGTCTGCCGTCGCCAGCGCCGCCGGCATCGCCGCGATGGTGTAGGTCTTGCCGGTGCCGGGGCCGCCTGCGATGACTGCCACTCTCTGGGTCAGGGCCAGCACGGCGGCCTGGAGTTGGCGGGTGTTCTCACCCAGGAGGTGGGTTAGGAGGGCTCTGGGTCTTTCACCGAGGCCTGGCTCACCCCCATCGCTGCGCTCGGGACCTCTCCCAGACGGAGAGGCAATCCTGGAGAGCAGGAGCCGGGCTAGTTGTTGTTCGTAGTGGTGGTAGCGGTCCAGGTACAGGCGGCCGTCCTCGTAGACGAGTGGGGGGTCGTTTTCGGGATTGGTTACCAGGGCGCTTGCCTGTAGCGCCGCCGTCCATGTTTCGATGTCGGGCCAGGGCAGCGACTCGATCTCTTCGGGGTCCTGGCCGTCGACTGCCACCGCGTCCCTGATGGAGTCGAGACGGATGCAGACGTGGCCGTATCTGGTACCACGCACTGCCAGGGCTGCGGCGAGAATCACCTGCTCGTCGGTCTCGCCGAGGAGGCGGGCGATGGCCTGGGCCGCGGCTACATCGAGCGGGCTGAGGACACCACTGTCGTTGAAGACGGCGAGCAGACCGTCGGTCGCCACCACCAGCCAGGGGCGCTCGGTTGCCAGATCGATGCGGGTGCTCATTGGTCGTCTCCTGCAAAAAGGCGGCTGAGGGCGCTGATCATCTCGGGTGGCGGCTGCCAGCGGGCCACACCGCATCGCCCGCCGTCGACCACCGGGGTGTCGGGACCGGTCATGCCGCGGACGAACAAATACATCGAGCCACCGAGGTAACGCGCCGGGTCGTACCCGGCGAGACGCCACTGGAGGTACCGGTGCAGCGCCACTTGATACAGCGTTGCCTGGAGCACGTAGTTGCCGTCGATCATCGCCGCCGCCAGCTGCTGTGGGCCGTAGTCATACGGGCTCGGGGTCTCGCCCCGGGTCGGCAGGACGTTGGTCTTGTAATCCATCACCACATAACGCTCGCCCGGCATCACCGCAGTGAGGTCGATGGCGCCGGTCAGGAAGCCACGGAACCGTGTCTGCGGCAAGCCGTGCAGAGTCTCGGCATAGGGCCGGAGCGGGTCGTCCGCCGCCAGGTGCCCCAACATCACGTCGCCGATGTCGCGCAGCGACACCGAGCCCCCGTCGGTACGCACCGGCAGCTCGAAGGTCAACTCGTCGAACATGCGGTGTGCGTCGAGGTCCCGGAGCCGCGTAGATTCCGGGTCGGTACCGAGCGGTGTCCCGACCGTTGCGAGGATCCCGGCGGTGAGCACATCGACATCGATGTCCCACGCCGCCAGCCGCAGTGCCTCCCCCGCGGTCTCGCGGATCGCCGCTTCCAAGTCGGGGCTGTCGAACGGCACCTGCTCGAGAATGTGGTGGACGAGTGTGCCGAACCGGGCACCCCTAGGCAGATCCGCCATCGGCAGCAGCGACGCGCCCGCGCCCGCCAACTCCTCCGGCTCGACGGTGAGGTCGATCTCGTCGTCCTTGGTCGGCTCCGCCGTGTCGGTTGCCGAACCGATGGGATGCTCGGGCGACAGCGACGAGAACGACGCCCGGCGCCATTCGTAGTCGAGACGGCGCTCGAGCCGGGCTCGCTCCAAGGTCGGCCCCTGCGAAGCGGCCGGACTGTAATGACGCAGGGGTGGCCTGTCGTTGACGGTCACCACATTGATGTTGCCGGCGGCCGCTGCGGCGACGCCGTCCAGGGTCCGACCGTCACCGGTGAGCAGCTCGGACAGCTTCGAGTTCGGCGTGTTGTCGGTGTTCCCCACCCACCAAGTCACCAGGTGATGCTCAGCCCTGGTCAGCGCCACATACAGCAGCCGGGCTTCCTCTCCTGCGTCCTCGGCCTTGGCTCGCTTGACGTGGTCGTCGAAGTCCGGACCGGTCTCGCCGCCGACGTCGATCAGCCGTTCCCTGGCGTCGCCGGCGGTGGGGGGCTCGTCGGAGTGGAACACGGGGATCGGTGGCGTCCAGCCGGTGACGTCCCAACCGTACGGCACCAGCACCACCGGCCACTGGAGACCCTTGGCGGCATGGATGGTCTGCACCTGCACCGCATCGGCGTCGGTCTCCAGACGACGCTGGCGTGACTCGGCCTCTTCGGCGCCGGTCTGTTCGCGTCGGGCCGACTCGGCCATCGCCGTCTCCAGCCACCCCAGCAGCGACCCGCCGCGGCGCCGCCGCCACACCGCATGCAGCTCCTCGGCGATGTGGGTGAGGTCGGTCATCATCCGCTCCCCGTCAGGCAGGGTCAGCACCCGCGCCGACAGCCCGGCATGACGGTCGACGGCGGCAACCAGCGCCGGCACCCCGTCGTTGTGAAGCAGCTCCCGCCACCCTTGCATCCGACGCTGCAGCGCCAGTGCCTGCTCATCGCTGAGGGAGGCGATCCGCTGCGGCGAGTACCCGACGAGCAGCGAGCTAGCCGCCAGCTTGACCCGGTCCATACGTTCGGCGGCTTCGACACCGTGGAGAAACCGCCGCCACTCCTCTGCGGCCCCCGAGACGAGCACTCCCCCGGTGCGGGCCGCCACCGACGGCACCGAGCGCAGGGTCAGCTCGTCACGCACCATGTCGACCTGCTTGCGGGTGCGGCACAGCACCGCGATGTCGTCGGGTCGGAGCAGCCGGGCACCGTTACGATCGGTGATGATCACCCCTGTAGTGAGCAGCCGGAAGACCTCGGCGGCGACGTCGGTGGAGACCATCTGTCGGGTGTCGTTGATGTAGTAGCGGCCGTTCTTCTTGTGCCGGATCGGGATGTCGGAGCCGAAGCTGCGGATCGACAGCGGTGCGGCAACCCCGGCTATGCGGGCTCGCTCCTGGCCGGGGGCCGGTTGCACCGGGTAGTAGAGGATCCGGTCGTCACCAAAGCCGGCGCCACGGAACAGTGCGTCGAGACCATCGATCAGCCCGCCGTCGCTCCTCCAGTTGGTGCGCAGTGTCCGCAGCGAATCGGCACCGTCGAGCGCGGCCAAGTACGACTCGATATCGGCGCCGCGGAAGCTGTAGATCGACTGTTTCGGGTCGCCGATCACCACCAGCCGCGACTCATCGAAGATTGCCCGGATCACCTGCCACTGCACCGGGTCGGTGTCCTGTGATTCGTCGACCAGCGCCACCGCGTAGCGGCGCATCAACACCTCGCGGGCGGCGGCACCCACCTCCGGGTCGCTGAGGGCGGCCCGCACCTCGAGCAGCCCGTCGTCGTAGGTGACCTGCCCCTGTGCGTGCATCCGGCGATGCACCTCAGCACGCAGCAGGTGGGCCAGCTCCACCCGGGCTTTGGCTACGCCGTCGAGGTCGGCGGCGTCGGGGACGATGCGGGCATCGGGTGTCCCGATGACGGCACGGCCGATGTCTATGCCGTCCTTCGGGCTCGGTGGCTTCTCGGCGCTGTCTGCATAGAGGCCGACGATGAGGTCCCCTGCGGTCTGGGTCAAAAGCAGCTCGTCCGGTTCGCCGGGCTCGAGGTCCGGCGACAGACGTGCCCGCAGCCCAAGCTGCGCAAGCAGCCGCTGGGCAAAGCCGTGGATGGTAAAGATCTGGGCCCGGTCAAAGTGGGTGAGAGCTTGGTGGAGACGGGTTTGGTATTGGGTGCGGGTGGCTGGGTCGGTTTGCAGGAGGACTTCGAGATGTTCGTCGGGTTGGTCTACTGAGGCCCTCACCGCCTTCGCTTCGCGAAATGTCACCGGAGGTGACACCACCTCTCCTGGGGGGAGAGGAATCCGTGTTGGATCGGTTGTCTCCAACGCACGTAGGGTCATCAGGATTCTCTCGCGGATTCTCGACTTGAGTTCGGCGGTGGCCGCTCTGGTGAAGGTGACCACCAGGATCTCTTCCAGCAGGACGGCTTCTTCTGCGATGAGACGGGTGACCAGGGCGGAGATGGCGAAGGTCTTGCCGGTGCCGGCGCTGGCTTCGATGACGGTGCGGCCCGTGCTGAGCGGCTCCCGGGGGTCGAAGTCGGAGAAGGTGGTCATATGCTCTTCTCGGTCATTTGCGGGATGATCGAGCCCCACAACCGGACGCAGAGATGCTCGAAACCGGCGGCTTGCAGCTCCTCCATCGAGAGAGCACCTCCGAACAGCATCACATGAGCGGGATCGAGCGCCTCGGCGAAGTTACCGTCTTCCCACGTCTCGGCCGCCTGGCGCTGCTTGTTGCGCTGCCATAGGTATCCGGTCTCACACGGCAACGGCAGCGGTGCGGTCTGCCCCTCCCGGTAAAGGTCGACGAGGTCGGTGAGGATCTTCATCGCCCGGGTGCGCCTCTCCTCCGGGTTGGCTCCGATCGTCAGGAACGTGACCACCAGGTGACCGTTGCCGTACGTCCTCCTCCCCAACAGGAACGACGTCCAGGTTATGTCAGGCTCGATGGCGCTGAGGAAGGCAAGCTCCGTGAAGCCACGCAGCCGGTGCTTGCCCTTCACCCGCGATGCGGTGACCCTGGCCAGGTGCGCCCGGTCGGGGTTGGCGAGAACGCTGCCTTCGAGGGTGACCGCACCGATGGTGACACTGCCCCTGTAGGGGCGAAGCTGCATGCGGTCGTAGCCACGGTGACGGGCGGCGCCGGTGAGCAGCTCGGCCGTCTCCTCAGCGTCGGCCAGGTCGTCGTCGCCGAGGGAACCCGGGGGCAGATCGTCACCGGCCCGTATCCTCGCGGCGAGCGCCGCGGCGGGATACCCGTCGAACCTGCCGTTGGCGAGCCGCTCCTTGATTGCCCAGGCGGCGAGCGGGTTCAGGTCCGCGGGGAGGGTGTCGTCGGGGGTCTCGCCCGGTTTGGGCACGGCGAACCCCACACGGTGTTGCATGAAGCGTTGCGCCGGGTGCTGTAGGAAACGGATCAGCTCGTCGAGATCGAGGGTGGCGATGGGTTCCGGCTCCGGCCAGGAGGTTGCGGCCGGTGCGGGGGTATCCCCTGCGGCCCCGGCGAAGGCAGCCGGGTCGAAGCCGAACGGCCCTGGCACCCCGAGGGCCCCCTGGGTGAAGTTGGCGGAGCTGAAGGACTGGAGCGGGTGCTCGGTGAGGATGCTCTTCAGCCCTTCGGCACCGGCCATGTCCTCGATGGTGTCCTGCAGCTCGGCGATCGGGACCGCGGCCGGCATGCGGCTGTTGGTGAGCTGGTCACGGCCTGCATAGGTGACGACGAGGTGGTCGCCGGCCGCCATCAACGCGTCGAGCAGAAGCTGTCGATCCTCCGAGCTTCGGTCGAAGTCGCCGACCCTTTCGTCACCGAGCAGCAGGTCGTCGCCGTCGCGTCGGCTGGAGCGGGGGAACCGCTCGTCGTCCATGCCGAGCAGACACACCACCCGGTACGGCACGGACCGCATCGGCACCAGGGTGCACACGGTGACGTCGCCGGTGCGGAAATGCAACGGGCTCGGCCTCGTCTCGGTCCAGCCGGCGATCGCCCGGGTGGCTTCGGCGAGGCTCAGCGTCGGGTCCGGGGTGGTGTCGGGGAACGTCTCGGCGAGCAGCCGCTCTAGCTGGCCCAACTGCCACTCGTCTTCCCAGGCGGGAGCCGCCAACAGCTTCACACTGTCGGTGATTGCCTTCGCCCATTGGGAGGTGGGTAGCGGCCGGTTGAGTGATTCCCGGACGGCGACGATGCGGTCCATGATGGCGGCGAGCAATCCGACCGGGATGGCGTCCTGACCTTCTACACCGTCGAGCGGGACGGTGTTGCCGATGACGCGCACCGGGTCGTCGCTGTAGAAGACACCGGTGAGCGCCCGATCGAGACCACGGCCCCAGGTGCGGTCGGGTACGGTGCCGGCACCCCACCGGCGGCGGTGATCGGCGTCGAGACCCCAGCTGATGTTGCTGTCGTCGATGATCTTGGAGATGGCGGCGGCGGTGTCGAGATCGAACCCGAACCGTTCCTGGACGACCGGGCGGGTGACCAGTTCCCTGATGGTGTTGGCTTCGAGACGGGAGCCGGCGAGCTCCACGACGGTGGCGGCGAAACGTACGAGCGGGTTGACTGCCGCCGGGGAACGGTCGGCGATACGGAGCCGCAGGTCGGGCAGCCCATCGGTGTTCTCATGGTCGCCGGTTGGGAAGGCGGCCTCGAGCAGCGGGGCGAAGGTGGCGAGGTCGGGCGTCATGATGACGATGTCACGTGGCTCTAGCGTCGGGTCGTCGGCAAGGAGATGCAAGATGGCGTCTCGGACGACCTCCGCCTGACGGCGGGGCCCGTAGGTGACGTGGATCTGGACGCTGCGGTCGGTGTCATCGAGGGTTGGGACCGCGGTTGGGGGGCGGTTGGCTCGGATGTCGTTCTGGATCTGGGTCAGCAAGGTGTCGGGACGCCTATCCGTCAGGCCCGCACCCCCTCCGGGACGTCTCCCAGAGGGAGAGGAAGCCGGAAGGGCGGCGGCGGCCAGCACCAGTTGGAGCTCGCGGCTGTCTCTGCCCCATGAGGCGAGCAGCGGGTGTGCTGCGGTGCCGACCGTGGGATCGGTGGCGCGGCTGGTTGTCGCGGAGCCCGAAACCGCCAGCGTCTGCCACAGACCCGGCGACGGGTGCAGCACATACAGCGACACGTCCCTCTGCTCACCGATTGCGTCCAGCACCTGGAGGTTGAGCGGGTCGGTGGCGGTGAGCCCGTAGACGGACAGCCGGTCGGGCAGGTGGAGGTCGACCTCTCCGGTACGGATCGGGTCGAGGCCTCCGGGCAGCAGCTCGGCAATAGATGGGACGTCGATGTGCCGGCGGATCGTGCGCCACAGCCTGGGCTGCCAGGCGTGGCCGTCGGCGATCCGGTTCCCGTCGGGTCCGATGTCGTCACCGGCCGCCCATGCCTGGATCATCCCGGGCCGGCGTCGGGCGTAGGTGGCGAACAGCCTGGCGATCTTGGCGGCGGCGTCGCGGCGATTCGATCCTCCGGCATCGACGTAGCGCTGGACGATCCGCAGCCACGGCTCGGCGGCGTGCCGGTCGATGGCGGTGAGCACGTGGGAGGTGAGGGTGGCGGTCTGCCACGCAGTCGCGGAGCCGGCGAGATCCGGGACTGCCAGCAGCACCTGTTGCACCAGGTCATGAGGTGACGGGAACTGAACGTTGGCGACTACCCCGTCCCCGATCCCACGCTCGGCAAACCCAAGGGCGATCCTCTGGGTGAGCCACCGCTCGATCCCCCGGGTCGGCACGGCGACCAGCTCCGCGGCAAACGGGTCGGCCGGGGGGACGGCAAGCCGGTCGATCAACCCGTCGACAAGCGCATCGGGATGCGGCGCTACGTGAACGCCAACAGCCATCTGACCCCCCTTGTCTTTAGCTGCAACACCATCGTCCTCCTCGGCCGCCCTCCTCGGCGCCAACCTATCACCAGGGAGGGACATGATGCCGCCCCACCCGGACGTTACGGGTCACACCGAGTCCGCCACGCTCGCGGGCGCATCCATGACGGCGAGTTCGTCGAAGCGGCCGAGCGACGTTGGGCTACACATACGACCGGTTGAAGCGACTGTTCGTGGAATCCGCCGGTAGGTCGAAGGCTGCGGTCTGAATCCAATGCCAATCGCCCGGAGACAACGTGTCCGAAACCAAGCACACGGAGAAGGCGATGTGAACGGTGAGGAGCACGCTGCGCCGTGGGCGGGTCGCGCGGGGAGGCTCGGCCCGCCGGTCTCACGTGTCTAGGTTCGATTGTGTTGATCGGGCGCCGTCGTTTCGGACTCGTCCTGGCGGGCGGTTGGCCTCAGGGCATGTTTGCGGTAGAGCTTCGTGGCCAGGGCAGCGCAAGGCCTTCAGGAGCGCGACCAGAGTCCCGGTGGCCCTCGTCGGATCGCTCCGGGACTGCGGGCTCGTGGTACCGGCCCCGTCGGCCGCGGGGCCGGTCACGGGGCGCTCGACCATGCACCGACATGCTCGATCAGCCGACGGATCCATCGCCCTCCGAGTACGGCGTCTCGGTCACGATCACCGTCTGGCCGAAGTCTCCGCGATTGAGACCGCATGACGTGGCGTCGCCCCGGACCCAGATCGCGACCTGATGTTGACCGGCCGCCAGCCCGGTGAATAACGCAGTGACCGAAACAGCATCGTCCTCCGAGTACACCACTGCGCCGCCGCCCGCGTTCGAGAAGTTGGCACTCGTATCCCCGTTGTCGTTGGCGGCGTCGATCCTCAGCTGGAACTCGCAGAAGCTGCCGCCGGTCCGGTCGGCGTGGGCGTTCCAGTCCAGCACGATCGCTGTGCCGTCGTTCACCTTCTCGAACGTCCCCACAGTCCGGATCGGCTGGTACTGCGAACTGATCGGCAGGCCCCCGTCCGAACCGTCATACAGGAGCCGGGTGACGACGGGGGCGTTGCGATGGAGGAAGGCCGCCATCTGCTCGCGGGTCACGTTCTCGGACGGGCAGAACTCGCTGTTGTCCGGCGGGTTGCATCCCTTGGTGACACCGGCGTCGGCCAGCCAGGTGATGTCATCGTGAAACACGTTGGAGTCCGAGACGTCGCCGAATCGGTCGGCTGCCCACACCACACTGGGGATGACTAGCACCGCCGCCACCGAGAGCACCAACACCGTGTTCCAACGCCTCTTCGCAACGGACCTCGTGAACCGCATGACATCTCCTCGTAGATTCGGATCCCGTGGCACTATATAGGCCCGGGGGACCGTCGCGTCGGAACCACGCATCGATGGCAAACGCCCGAGAGCCTCGTGCAGTCGCCAGCGCCGTGCGGCCGGTCTCGCCCTCCCCCGATGCGACGCCCCCCATTCGAGGTTCAGCTTGGCGAGCGCTTCGACCAAGCCCGGGCGACGTCGTGCCCGGAGTCGTCCAGGGCCGCGCGAGTCATGTCAAACCGAGCCAGCGCCGCTAGGCGTTAGCGAGCGTGGCGGCGTGGCGGTCTTCGATGTCGAGTTCGAGGAGCCGGATCCGGTACCGCCGGTCCCGTTCGTGACGCCCGCCACCAGTCCCCGGCCCTCGTCACCGTCGTTTTCGACACAGGTGGTCGTGACCCGGCCTCCGGCGAGCGTCGCTTCGATCGGAAACTCGACCTCGTCGTCGAATGCGCAGGGAAAGGCTTCGTGCCCCTCGTCCCCGTAGGCGTCTACGGTCGCACGTTCGACGATGTCGTCGGACGACCCTTCCTGGTGCATCAGTTGAGCCCCTGCACCTCGAAGCCGAGCGATCTGGTCGACGGCACCTCGTCGAGCAACAACGACACCGACCCGGCACCACCGTGACCCTCGACATCGGCCCAGTCGAGGTCAGCTTCGACCCTGCCGATTTGCTCGGCTCGTCCTAGCGACACAATCCGAACTCGACCCCAGTGCGCGATCCGCATGAGGTGTGGCTGCGCTGTCTATGGCGCGGACGTGACGTATTGACACATGCTGATGCCCCGAGTGCGACGCCCTCGCGAGCTGAACGACGCGCCGATGATGTACGTTCTGTACGTGTGGTTCCTCCATGTTCTCGGCGAGATCGCCGGCGGAGGAGTGGCGCTTCGACGTGTCGTCGCCCGTTGTGACGAAGTCGTCGACTCCTACTACGAGCGCGATCACGAGGACCCGCGTCCCTTTGGCTTCCTCGGAGGAGCGGCATGGGCTGACGGTCCCAGCTCAATGGGTTGCTGCCCCCTGTGTCGCCGCACCCGGCGAGATCGATGGTGCATCCTTCCAAGCCACAGACCATTGGCCGTGTGCTCATTCGATGCGGCACTACTCTCCGGCTATGCGGATGTAAGGGAGCGGGTTGTCAAAGCCCCATCAAACCGAGCCGGATCTCATCGTGCTCCACACCATTCGGTGCATCGGATACGCCGCAGCCAATCGGATCGCCGCTGCAGCCCGGTTGGATCTGGGGGCAACACGCAAGATCCTCGACTTGCTGTCTACGCAGGGACTCACTTCACAGGTGGAGGGTGAATCCGATTCGTGGGGTCTCACCGAGCGGGGACGGGAGGAAGACGCGGCGCGTATCGACCTCGAGTTGGATGTCTCCAATACACGTATCCACGTGGAGTCGGCGTTCGACGCTTTCCTGGAGCTGAATCCCCCTCTTCTGCAGGTGTGCCACGACTGGCAGATGCACGTTGTCGGCGGAACCCCGGTGCTCAACGACCACAGCGATGCCGACTACGACGTCGCCGTCATCGAGCGCCTCGCCAAGATCCATCGATCGATCGGAAGGCTCGTGGACGACCTCACGATACAACTCGCCCGCTTCGGTACCTACGGTGCCAGGCTGTCTGACGCCTTCGAGCGCGTCGACCGGGGCGAGCATGCGTTCTTCACCGACCGTCTGGATTCGTATCACACGGTGTGGTTCCAGTTGCACGAGGACCTGCTCTCCACCCTGGGACGTTCCCGGGAAGGGTGAGCGTCCCGGCATGCCGAAGCCAGCCCGACGACCGTTGCGTACTTCGGGTAGTCGGGTCGTGATCGGTGCGAAACGGGGCCACCACCCCGACAAGTCAACGGCCAAGGCCGCCGGCAAGGCACTGTTCAAACACCGCAGCAGCGGCCGACCGATCATCGGAGCTTTATGCCGTCGAGGCCGGTAGGCGACCGGGCGGTCGCAGGGCCTTGACGCGAAACGTGTCACACCCGGCCGCGAGGATGCTGGTGGCGTGTTCCCAGGGAGGGCGAGGGAGATACTGTGTATGACATGGCTACAGACACCATGCGACCCGGGGACCGCATCCCCATGTCCTGGGACGGATACGAAGCGCTCGGCCCCGACGTCCGCGGCGAGTTCATCGACGGGGAGCTCGTGATGAGCCCGTCACCGACACTCAACCATCAGCGGATCGCAAGAAGGCTGGCCAATATCGTCGAAGCGGCGCTGCCGGCCGGCACCGAGGTCGTTGAGAACTGGGCCTGGAAACCGGGCAGCGACGAGTTCATCCCGGACGTGATGGTGTTCGACACTCCCGATGAACAGCAGCGACTCACGGCACTGCCCCACCTGGTGGTCGAGATCCTGTCGTCCGACCTGGCCCGGGACATCATCCGCAAGGCTGCCAAGTACGCCGCCGCCGGGCTCGAGCGCTACTGGATCATCGACCCCGACGGTCCCGAGATCACCTTCCACCGACTCAAGGATGGTGTACTCGCCGAACGGGGCCGCCACGGCCCGGGCACCGAGGTCACCCTCGACATCGGCGGCCTCACGGAGATCAGCTTCGACCCCGCCGATCTGGTGAACTGATCGATCACGTGGGGACGAGTACCGGTTGTTCCCCGGTTGACTCATGTGTGTCGATAGGGGCAGGGACGATCGGCTCGGGACGGTGTCGCCTCACCAAGACGAGCGACATGGCGGATGCAATGACGGCCGCACCTATAGCGACACCGGCAAGGATGTGACCGTTCGACTTCAGCAGAACTGCGCCACCGGCTGCGATCGGGGAACGACCACCCGCCGGATCGACGGCCCAGCCGCCGACACGGATCACAATCGCAAAGGTGATCGCCGACACACCGATACGGAGAACGAGCGTTCGCAATTGCCGGATACGCTGGCCACTCAACACCACCGAGGCGCCGCCGGTGACCAGCATCCCGGCCAGGCCGACCACGACTACCTTCGTCAGCAACCCGCTCACCTCGCGGATGGTGCCACCGACAGTCAATTGGTCGTCGGCCGACAGCGTGATGCCGGGCAGACCGTCGACGGCGGCCCGGACCGCCCCGGCGTCGGACACGACACCACGGTCCTCCAATGCCGCGGCGACTACCGGCGCAAGCGAGTCGACGGCCACCGACAGGTCCAAGTGGGTGACGGTGCCCGGTGGCGCCAGCGCCGCAGCCACGGCCTGGTCGACAACATCGCCGACAGCGGTGTCCATCTCCGAGCTGTGCTCAACGGTTTCGACCACCGCCGCCACGTCATCCGGGCTCAACCGGGCGGCAGCTGCGATGGCGTCGCCGAGCCAATCGGTCACCCGGTTGTTGACGATCTCACTTTCGAGGACGGCTCTGGTGCTCGCCTCGAGGGTGGTCTGATCACCCGCAACGGAGCGTCCCCACAGACCGATCAGGACCATCGAGGTGAAGATTCCAAACAGCCACAAGGCAATCGACAGCGAGAGAGTCCTGGCGCGCAGCGTTGCCTCGCGTCGGGTTGAAAGAGTTTTCATTGCAGCCTTGAGGTTTCGATGTGAAGTTGACGACGAAGCCCCGGATTCTATTGGCAACGGGATTTATCGCACCGGCAGGGTCCAGGTGGATTCGATGACCTCGTCGAGCGTCCGGTCGGACAACGGCTCCTCGGCCAACTCCATACGGGCATCGTAGATCGCCGTCGGCGAGCACCCACCTCGGTGCGGGCTATTGCCGATGTGACCGCTACACCCACACTGTGTACCCTTGCATTGTGATCGGCTGTAGATAAGCGCTACGAAGTACTACACAACGTACTTGCAGCTATGACAAGGATGCTGGCATAATGCGCCACATGGTGGGTGACAGGAACCGGATGGTTGGCCGGGCGGCGCTTCTCGTTACGGTTGTGGTATTCGCTGGGGCCTGCAACGGAGACACCGCGGAACCGACCATCACCAGCTCGCCACCTCCGGCGACGACGGCCACGACCTCGTCAACCACCTCGACCACCACAACGTCGACGACGTCGACCACAACCACCACATCGACGACAACCACAACGACACTGGCGCTCACCATCGACCCGATTGAAGGCGTCCCCGACGAGCTGGTCGCCCTGGTCGGCAGCCCGATGCCGGAGTTCAACCGAACCATCGCCACCACAGAAGATGGCCGAGCCGACCCCGAAGACATCCAACGCTGGCTAAACGAGTGGGACGCCTGGCAGGTCTGGATCGACGCACACCGGCCGTACATCACTCTTGACGAATTCTCGTTCGGATATGTTCCCGGCTCGATGTTCAACGGGATCCTGACGGCGGGAGACGAAGCTCCGGACACGATCGTCTTGAGCGAGGCGTTCGGAGCGCGATACCTCGGCGATTCAAGCGGCAGCGGCGATGGCTACCAGACGGGAAGGTCGCTTGCGGTCACTGTCGAGATCGAATCCCTACATTCCTACGAGGTCACAAACGGCGAACTCGACTTCGAGCGCGGACCGCAGACCGACCTCCCCGCATTCGTGTTGAGGCTCCTCGGCGAGGACACCTTCGATGAGGGCACCGTTTGGCGTGTGTCGTCGCTTGAGGTGCTGGCCCCATGAGCGCCCGACGTTGGGCGATCGTCCTGATAACCCTCACGCTCGCACTTACAACGTCGTCAAGTGCTGCGCTCGGGCAGGCCGATGGCGACTGCCACTACGACCCCGTTCTCAAGGGCATGGTCTGCGGCGAGGGTGGAGACGCGGGCGACCCCGGCACCCCACCCGAGTACCTCTGGGATAGCTGGGCGGCCAGCGGGTATTGCGCGCTCCCCTCGGAAACTTCCATCTTGTGGGAACGTCACCTCTGGCGCGTAGCGGACCATGTGCCCGTCGAAACCCAAGTGACCTGCGTCGAGCCGGATTGGGAAGAAGTGTGGAATGAGATCGCCGAGGTGGCGGCGGCCATCGGTGTTCCGCAGTTCGATGTGGCACCACCCGATCACTTCGGTGCGGTAGTCGGCTCTCCGATGCTGTTGTGGTATTCGGGGCAATCGCAAATCCAACCGATCACGGCGACGGTCACCGACCCCACGGGTGTCGTATACAGCGTGGAAGGCCGCGGCTGGATTGAACAGATCACATGGGACATGGGCGATGGTTCAGAGGTCACCTCCACCTACCGGGACGGGTTCGATACGGCCACCTTCTATGGCGACTTCGACAACCCCGAGGCGCAACACACCTACGAGCACACATCCGACTCGCAGGGCTATCCGATCGATCCGGATCGGTGCGGTCTTGCGTTCACCCCGGTGTCTGTGACCCTCACCTGGACCGGCGAGTACCGCACCGTAGAAGGCATACTCCAGACCACCTGGACCCCGGTACCCGCGAACCTGGACATCACCGAAACCTTCGAAATCCCCGTCCGCGAAATCCGCTCCGCCCTAATCAGCGAAGACTCACAACTCGAAGACGACGAATGCACCTGGAGCTGACCACATAGCATCCAGGGCTAGCTCAGCGTAAACCTGGAACCTCGGTTGCTTGTTTTGCCAGAGGTGGACAAAGTATCCATCCCCCCAACTCCCTGGATCCGCGGAATCCGTTGCCCGCGGCAGGTGGGGAGGCTGATTCCTCAGCGTTTGTGACTCATAGCGGCTGCACGTTCTCTGCTAAGCGAGGGCAACCAGGCCGACCACCCCAGGGCACACAAGACAAGGGTGACCTCAGAAAGCCACACATTCCTCTCCCGCCGGGATGAAGTGGCGTCACCTGCGGTGACGATGCGCAGCGAAGGGGGATGAGCCAGGACATTCTTCTCCCTCCGGGAGAAGTACCCGAGCGAAGCGAAGGGGGATGAGGGCCTTGTGAATTCAAGGGTTTGGATTGAAGAACCCCTCACCTGCCTCGCTGACGCTCGGCTGTCCTCTCCCGAAGCCTGAATCCACGGTTTGTGGTGGAGGAATCGCTCGATTTCGCAATGCGCCCGGGGGATGTCGAGTTTTGGTTGTTCACCGAAACAGGGAAGCTGTGTTTGAGCGGAAAGCG